>Ga0214544_1010896_pt1 | contig 13019 bp, 15 predicted proteins | sample CNSS3metaG_FD_160074 | JGI IMG/M metagenome (GOLD analysis project Ga0214544, IMG submission 160074) | Root nodule microbial communities from cowpea collected in UCLA plant growth center, Los Angeles, California, USA - CNSS3 | ecosystem: Host-associated > Plants > Roots > Nodule | place: USA...
ATTAAGAAGCAAAGGACATAGATAAACAAAAACCACAACAATAATCAAAATAACAAAACATATAAATTCATCTAACCTCAGAATCCATTTAAGAAATTACAGTGGAATCAACCCTAAAAGCTTAGCCTTCCATGGCTTTGATGGAATACATGATGATATGAAGGAAAGAAAATAAAAGAAAGAATGAGAGATGTGGTGGAGACGGTATCTGCCAAAACCAGAGAGTTCTAAGTGTCTAAGCTGTGAGTTGTAAAATTGTCAGTTTCCTCTTCTGCTCCCTTAAGTCTCTTTATATAGGCTTCCACTGGACTTTGGGCTTTATCTGTCAGTTGCTAAAATCTTTTATTTTTATTTAATTAATTAGCAACTTAATTCCTGTCCAATTTCCAATTCTGCCCCTCTTATTTAACCATATTTGCAGTTTTGACCAGAGTTGACTGCTGACTTTGACCAGTTGACCAGAGTTGACCAGTTGACCAGAGTTGACCAGTTTGACTGTCCTATCAGATGCTGACACGTGGCAATGCAGATTCTCTCTCCAGAATTAGGGTTTCTGCAGATGCAATGGAGATGGAGATGGCAATGACGGCTGACGGCGCGGCTGCTCCGGCTTCTTCTCCGGCGTGGTGGTGTTCGCTGCTGCAGCGGTGGCTGTGCAAACGGTGGAGGCGAGAAGTCGCGCTGCTACGACGTGAAGGTTGCTGTGATGTTGATGGTGGCAGAACTGGTGCAGCCATGGCTGCTGCGTGAGGAGGAAGATGGTTGCGGTGGTGATTGCGGAAATGGGGCAGGTACTGTTGCGGTGGTGCTGTCGCTGCTGGTGCGTCGCGGACCTTGCGCTGCAGAGGTTGGTTGCGCGTTGGTGGAGGCGCGAAACAAGATGGAGGCGCGGTGCTCATGGTGGTTGATGGAGATGACGACGCGAATGGAGGAAGATGGTGGTGGCGCGCGGAGCTGCTGGACGCGAGAAGAAGATGGCGTTGCTGTTCGTGGTGCGGAGAAGGTGCGATGCGGGGTTGCTGCTGTTTCCGGCGAGTTTCAGTGGTGGCCGGCGAGGAGATGGCGGCGGCGGCTGCCATGGTGATGGAAGGAGAGGAGAAAATTAGGGTTAGGGTTTTGGGAGATGAAGATGATGACGTGGCAGCCTTCCATTGGACAGCTTGCTTTGGTTGGCTAATTTTAAAAGGTGGGGATTGCCACATGGCACGGTCTGGTTGAGTGGAGTTTAAGTGGTAGGAGGGGTGCAACTTAGTGAAAACTGGGGGGTGCACAACAGGTTTTTAGTGGTCCATTTTAGAAGGATTGTGCAAATAAAAACTGGGGGTGCATTTAGCTCCTGATTTATTCTTTTTCAGAATTTCTTGATTTTGAACTTATTTTGTAACTTTGAATATTTCAAAATCACACTATTAATTGACCAAAAATAAATTCCAGCTGCATTAACAAACATTAGAATATCCAATAATATTTTATGCAACTAAAATCAATTTTTACGCCACTTTTACCAAACTTGCTCAATAAATCCAATAATTACAAATCCTAATTAAATCAATCTTTAAGCACATAAAATTCAATTAAATCCCCAAATTTAAATATTAAATGAGGGCAAAAATTTGAACTCATCACTTACCTAGAGGTGCACTTCTGCTAGTGATCTTCTTTCACCCTTTTATTCAAGTTCATAAGTTCATTCAATCACCATGAGTACAAGAAGGGTCACTTGTTCTAATGCCCAAAGGTCACTTGTTCCTCCCTTTAGAAATTTCCCTCAACTTTTTTGAGAAAATTGTTTCCAAGATGAGTGTGTATTACTATTCTACTGTGCATGATAATTTTTGGGATCAAAATAGTTTGCATTCTAAATATAGAGAGCATTATTTGCCTCATAGAGCTATGCATGACATCCCTCAGTTTGGTAGCAAAGTTGACCTAGAGTCATACTTAGCTTGGGTGAAAAAGATTGAACAATTGTGTCCGTTCATTATTAGGAGTAGTAAATATTCTATAGTTGACTTGTGCACTTCTAGGTTTATAGAACATGCATCTGAGTGGTAGCATTCAAGACAATATCATGTTCAGATTGGTAGAAAATATACCACTAGAAATTGGGAGGAATTGAGGGCATGAGTGAGGCAACAATTTGTTCCAACTAATTTTGAGAGAAATCAAACGACGTGACATACTCTTGTGGGAGAAAAGAGAAAGAGCATTCCAAAAACAAAGAGAGCAAGAGGAAAAAGAGAAAAGAGAGAAAGAGGAAAGAGAAAATTTTGAGAAATAACCAAGAGAAAAAGAGGAACGATAGATAGAGGAGAAGCTAAGCAAAGAGAAGGAGGAAAAAGAGAGAAAAGAGTAAGAAGAAAAGGAGAGAGTAAGACAAGAGGAAGAATTAAAAAGAAAAGAGGAAGAGTTAAAAAGAAAATAGGAAGAGATTAAGAGGAAAGAAGCAAAGGAACTATTGTTTAGGGCAGTAGAGATACAACATCTTTGCATAGACCTCAAGATCAAGCTTACAAATTCCATCTTTACACTCTACCTCATCTTCCATTAATTCTTTTGTCTCAGTTTTTCCTAAAAATGTTTTTCCATGTCCACCCATTATTTTAAACTCCTCCAAAGATTTTCCAAAACCAAACTTTGACTTAGAGTTACCTTTTAGGTTTCAATTAAGTTAAAGTGAAAATCAGAATTTTTGTGAAGTGGGCCGAATATCACATTTTTCGAAACTTAAAAGCCCATCTTCACACATTTTCTGTCAAAGTCTACTGCATGGTCTCTATAGCTTTAATGCAATTATTTTTTATGACTATTGCATATATGTTTTTGATCCTGGTGGAACCAAGTTTTGGTTGCTGTGGGCCTTAAAGAACCCTCTTGATTTGAGGACAAATCCTATTCAAGAGGGAGGAGATGATACATCCACTCCAAGGCTTATAGCTTGGGCCAACTGCAACGTCTCTACTAGAAATTAATTAATTAAAATAAATAAATAAGAAACGAAGATCAAACGACAAAATTTTATTATTCCCAAACGCGAGAAAATTTAAAACATTATTCAATGTGCCAAAATTCGATTAACACTAAAGTAATAATCTTATTACAATTTCCAAAATCCGACAAAATAGAAGAAAACATAATTTATTTCCTAGATCAAGTCCCCAAGCTAGCCCTCTCTTAATCTCTATGCATCTCCAACATCACCTGTAATATCATTTGCTCTCGTGTAACGAATCACACGATCATCGCCAAGCACAAACAGAAAGGGTGAGCTCATAATGAAAATAACACATACATTAATAATATCAATGACCCAACCAATTTAGTCTAGTTAGTTCTTGGCCAAGACCTTAAAACCCCAAGGCTTTTCAACCTTCAATTCAAACAAGTAGTTAGCCATGGACTCAGGATTTATGATGCTCACACGAACTTGCCCGTTCATGGTCCTACCTCTATGGACCTTTTCGCTCGAAGTCCTGCTTTATTGACCTACCCGCCCATAGTCCAACACACGTGATCTACCAACTACGTACCTCCCCGCACGCAACATCTTTCAAGTGTGAGCACGGAACATACGAACCTACCCGCTCGTATCCCCACACGGGAGTAACAGGATATGAACCTCCCCACTCATATCGTCACGTGTTCACCACCATCCATTAACCTACCTGCTCATGGCACACCATCTCCTGATCCAAGTTCGCATCAATGCGTACAAACAACACAGGCAAACCCATACCTGCAGCAATATCGCCTGGCGTAGCCTAAGCGCCGCTAGGCGAAATTACTATGCAGACCTACCTGGCAGACAACCTTGTCGCCAGGTGCCAGGCCTACTCTAGAGCCTCTGTTTCACGGCTATCGCCTAGCGGTTCACCACCCACCGCCAGGCGCCACTCAGTCCTGGAATCAGGGACGAACCTATGTGGTGACAGGGGGGAGCCGTGGCTCCCCTAATTTTTTTTTTGATTTTTTTTATATATATTTATATATTTTTTAAATTATATTTATATATTATTTATATTATGAAAAATTATAATAAAAGATAAAATAAAAAAAAATTAATGGAGACATTGATTTATAAAAGAGATTAGAATTTTTTGTTCTCGTTATAAGATCTTTCCACCATGTAAATTATGAGAAATTAATACAAAGAGATAGATTGGGAAATAGAGGTGGGAAAACACATAAATTGAGATTGAAGTATACATTATTGCATGATCTCTCATATCAAGGTTAGTATTTTATTATGATTTATGTATGTTAAATTTATGATTCTTTTTAGAATGTTTATCCCAAATTAATAAAACCCTAATTATGATTTTAGGGATTCTTTTATGAAATTGGTATGAACCCTAATTATAATTTTTCCCATATTATTATAATCCTTAATTGTAAAATTTAGGGATTTTGTGTTTTTTGCTGTCTATGGTAATTTTTTTTAAACTTTTGAATTCATACGGTGTTGCTTATTTAATTAAAGTGATATCAGTTTTGTTATGTTTTGCATTGTGATAATTGTGATTTGTGAATATAAATTTTTTTTTTCAGATAGATAAATTTATATTAGAAAGATTATGATAAAAAGTAAAAAAATTGATTCTTTTTTTTAAAGAGGTAGGTTTGTGATAAAGATGAAAAAAATGCATTTACATTAACTAAACTTGAGAATTTTCAAGAGAACCAAGAATTCACGACAATAAAAAACAAATATCTAAAGTTCTTAGAGTTATAATATAATGAATTTAAAAATTCATTACAATGCGAGAAAAACGACATCAAATTTGACAATATCACACAATCAAATTGATAAGGTACGAATGATATACTAATGAATGATAGTAATATTTTTTTTGAATTCTACTATTATATTTTAAGCAGAGGGAATGAAGAGAAAAGATGAAGAGCTTTTTTTCTAACTAAAAAAAATTATATATAACAAATCTATTTGGCTCCCCTACACTTTTTGTCCAAGTTCCGCCACTGCCTGGAATCCCTCTTACCCTATGTTGTAACCGAAATCGCGATTGGATGGCGAATCAAAAATATAATTTGAAAAAAAAAATGTTTTGGAGTCGCCACTGTAGTCTATTTTGAAAAACTACGAAAAAACCAAAAAGAGAAGACAAGGTCTGCAAAAAACCAGATTTTGGGTCCAGGTGTCGGTTACACGTGGGGAAGGTATTAACACCCCACAACGCCCGTCCTAAGACGGTACCTTTAATTGAATGTGCAAAAGTTATGGGGTTTTTCAAAATATTTATTTTTTCCAAAAAATAATATAAAAGGATGTACAAAAGAAACAAAATATTTGTTTTATTTTTTAGGCCCGACAAGGATTAATCCTTGCTCCTACGTATCTCCATTTACAATGGAGAATCAGGGTTATGTAGTTCTTTATGAAAAACTATTTGAAAATGACTTAATTTTTTTTATAATTTTGAAAACCTTTTTATTTTGTACACGAGCGGTCGGACAAACACTTGAAAATAATTTTTTTTTAATCTTTGATTTTTTTTTTATCTTTTTAATCTTTTATAATTTTTCATATTTTTTTAAATTTTTTTAAAAATGGATTTGGATGTTATTGTGACGTGAGCAACAAGAAAGATATCAAAAAGTAAACAAAGAATGCTATTTTTTTATTTTTAATTATCTATATATATTTTTAGAAAAAAACAAAGGTTAAATTGGATGTCATGTGACGCGAGTGGCCAGGCAAACACTATAGAAAGGGGAAAAATATTTTTTTATGATTAAAAAAAATGAGAAATGGAAAATCTAAATCAAAAGATGAAAGAACTGAGAGTGATGTACCTTCAAAAAATTTCAATATCTCCTCAACTTTTCTCTTTTCTTTTTTTCTTGCTTCCTTTTCTAATATTTTTGTGTTTGTTTTTCCAATAGAGATAAAAATGAGAGGTGTCTATGTGAGTGGTAATGAGAGAAAGAGAGAGTGTGGAGAATGTTTTCTTCTCTCTTTTTTCTACCTCCTTCAATATGTTTTTTTTAAAGAGAGAAAATAAAGGAGGTGTGTATGTGAGAGTGGTGATGGGAAAGAGTTAGAGAAGTGTAGAGAATATTTTTTTCGGTCCTTTTTCATATGACAGACTACGTATTTATATTCACATATTGCAATCTCAATGCAATCCTAACCTTAATCGTAATGAACAATATTAAGAAAGAATTGGTCATGATAGCAACACATTATGGGGATCAAATCATAGCAAGAGCACAAAATCGATCAAGATCAGTAATATTGATTCTAATTATATGAAGAGATATTGCTTTTAATTATTAGAATCATATCACTAATTTCTCTATCAGAACAAAGGTAGAAGATATGTTGATTTGTTGGGCTCATGAAGAGGAGTGTGATAACAAAATAGGTTCTTCCTTCTTTTTCTTTTTTTCATCTCTCTCTTTTTCTTTTTTTTTTCTAAAATTAAAGTTTAAAATTTTTTGAAGAAAATTTTGTTTCACATTTTTTTTATTTTCCATTAACTAAAATATTTTTTTTAATTTGTTTTTACTTTTTTGAAAATAAATTTATTCACCCGGATGAAATTGGGTGTTGACACCCTCGTGTCGCCTGGCGGCCTTGCCCGTGCCGCCAGGAGCTATACCAGTAACGTGCCAGTTATTGGTTTAGCATCTCAACCTGTTGACGTACTTAGCAGCGCAACGATTTGTATTACCTTAATTAATGATACGTCTTATCCCACAACTTACTTAAGGTTTCACCTAGGGTAGTATGTGATTCAATAATCTAAAACCACAAGTGTATATTCATCTCCACTCATGCCAATGCTTTAGAATTTCCCAACGCCCACTTTCTACATGAATCCACTTCCAACAACCAATTCCAATCACCTTCCTTATGTGTAACTATTCTTAATACCTCAAATATACCTAACCACTTCATTTACCAATACAGTGGTTCCCAATACCTCATTCAATTAATATATACTACGCCTAACCCAAGGTTTCACTTTCAATCCTATTCTAACCCCCCTCTTTTAGCCTCTGATTTCACCTTCGCATAATTATAAATGATAGGATTTTCACTTAACTCACATAGAACCCAAAATGCGCACCAATCGTCGCTGCTGCACTGCCTCTCAAAACCCCAATTTGCGCATTCCAATTAGTTAATTACATAACACTAGACCACATCAGACTCACCTTCTTCATTGTCTTCCAGTAAAATCATAGAATCAAAATTTTGTTCTTATTATACTATAGAAATCAATTCAATGAATCATTCCCCAAACCTTAACCATGTTATGGTAATCGAATGCTTCCCATTCAATCCCCAAGATTCATACACACAGGAAAACATTTGTAATATAACACATCTCATAATTTCACATTGTACACATGAATGATTCCAGAGAATCCAATCTAATCAACACCAAGTTTTGCAACGACTACACCCCATCGACCACCGGCCCAAACAAACCACTTCCATAACCTGAATCTAGGCCCAAAGAGCCTAGACAACCACGATTTACCAGATACGCTCCATTAAACGTGCCTAGGTCACGCCTTCTCGATGAAGCGCTCCAAGCCGACGTCATCCCACCACCACGCAAAACCTCGAGCCTCTCCAACGCTGACATGACTAAGTACTGCAAGTATCACAGAAATAATGGCCACACCACCGACGAATGCAAATCACTCCAAGATAAAATAGAAGAATTGGTTCGCGCCGACCATTTTCACCACTTTGTCCAGAGAGATGGACCTTCTCATCCATGTCAGTCCAAAAACCGCCACCCCCTCGATATACTCGTCACGATAATTGGCCAAATCCAACCAATCGCCCCGATCAACAACCAGCCCGCATTGACGTCAACCAAGCTGATCCCCCTTTACGCGGCACAATTAACATTATCTCAAGGGGCTTCACCAGCGGTGTCTTCACCTCATCAGCTAGGAATACACATCTTCGTAATATTCAATCCATCAACCACATAACCCACTCCCACCATAGACGCCGAAATCCCCCCATAACCTTCACTGACACCGATTTCCATGGCGTCGACCACCAACAAGATGACCCCATGGTCATCACCATCGAGCTCGAGAACTACGCGGTTAAAAAGTTGCTTATCGACCAAGGTAGCCGTTGACATCCTTTACTGGACCACTTACCAAAAAATCCAACTTCCCCCCACTGCCATGGTTCCATATGATGAACTCATCTATAGTTTCTCTGAAGAAAAGGTCTCAACCCGTGGATACATCGACCTTCACACTATTTTTCGAGAGGGATCTCAAACCAAAACCATCCCCATCCGCTTTCTTATCGTGGAAGCACCCACATCATATAACGTCCTCCTCGGTCGTCCATCCCTCAACAGTCTAGGAGTTGTCGTCTCCACACCACACCTAGCCATGAAGTTCCCCTCCCCATCCATAACTAGTGGCTCACACGAGAGTGCTATATGGCAAGCTTGTGCCCTCAACTACCAATCCTTCAAACCCACAACATTGAACGACCACCTAACTTCGACATAGCTCTATCTGGCGACGACCTAGACCCTAGAGTAGGACGTGACTCACGCATCGAGCTAGTTGAAGAAATTGTAAGTCTAAAGCTTTCCAATGGCTGCACCCTCAAATTGGGAACAGGCCTCCAACAGGAACAACGTGATATCCTGGCTCCCACTCTCATCGCCAACGCCGACCTCTTCGCTTGGTGAGCCGCATATTTACCCGGTGTAGATCCTCAAGTAGCAGTTCATAAGCTGTCAATATATAAAGAAGCCAGGTACATCTTGCAAAAAAAAATGAAAGTTAGGGGAAGAACGACGACTGGCAGCAAAAGTAGAAGCCAAGAAATTACTTGACACCGGGTTCATCGATGAAGCCCATTACATTACCTGGCTCTCTAATGTTGTTGTTGCCTTAGTCAAAAAAGCTAATGGCAAATGGCGAATGTGCATCAACTATACGGACCTTAACAAAGCCTGCCCCAGAGATGCCTACCTTAACAAAGCCGACAACAAAGTACTCAGTTTTTTAGACGCATATTCCGGATACAACCAAATACCTATGGCCGCAACCGACATGAACAAAATCGCATTCATCACTAACGAAACTAACTATTTCTACAAGGTCATGCCTTTTGGCCTCAAAAACCCGGGCGCTACCTACGAAAGGTTAATGGATAAGGTGTTCAACCATTTGATGGGCAAGTGTGTTGAAGTGTACGTCGATGACATGATTGTCAAATCACCCAGCCACCTGCAACATGCACAAGACTTGTCCACAGTATTTTCCGCACTACGACAATACAACCTCAGACTCAACCCCGAAAAGTGCGTATTCAGCGTCGACCGTGGCAAATTCCTAGGCTTCATGCTCACACAATGCGGCATTGAAGCCAACCCTGAAAAATGGGCAACCCCAACAATGTCAAAGTAGTCCAACGCCTAATAGGCTGCCTAACCGCCATATCCAGATTTCTCCCAAAACTAGCCGAACAAACCCAACCCATTATCTAGCTCCTTAAAAAATCCGCAAAGTTCTCTTGGAACGATGACTACGAAAAAGTTTACCAAAATCTTAAAACCACCCTCGCATCCCCACCCGTCCTTCACAAACTAGATATACATCTATCGCTCCTGGTATACATCACGGTAACAGATTACACGGTCAGCGCCGCCCTGGTCCAAGAATATGCTGGGACTCAACACCCAGTGTACTTCGTCAGTCAAATCGTACAAGATCCGGATACCAGATACCAAACTTGCCCTATCCCTAGTGCATGCAGCGAGACATCTACGCCCAAACTTCCAAAACCACCATATCATTGTTAAGACCGATTACCCCATCCAAAAAATTCTCCAAAAGCCCGACCTTGTCGGGCGAATGTCATCCTGGGTCGTGGAGCTCTCTGAATTCGACATCCGTTATGAACCACATGGCCCCGTCAAAGCCCAATGCCTACTTGACTTCGTCAATGACCTACAACACACCACCGAGGAGGACCAATGGACGCTATATATTGACGGTTCCTCTAATCTAAAGGGCGCATGTGTCAGCATTGTCCTAGAAGGCCCCAACCACATCCTGATTGAAAAATCTCTCCACTTCGCCTTCAAAACTTCCAACAATCAAGCCGAATACGAAGCCATCCTCGTGGGACTTTCACTTGCACGCGAAATTGGTGTAAAAACCCTCATATGGAAAACAGATTCCAAGCTCACTATCGGCCATCTCAACGACGAGTTTCAAATAAAAGACGCAACTCTCCTCCAATATTACCACCTGGTCTGCAATGTCATACAATCCGAATTTGACCGAGTATATAGCCAGCATATCCCAAGAGGTGAAAACGTACGAGCAAATGTCCTATCAAAACTCGCAAGCACTAAGCTCAAAGGAAGGCATAAGTCCCTACTATAGCAGACACTATATGCACCATCCATAACAAACATCTGCCTCAACCTAGGCCACACTAATAACTGGACAACCCCATACATCCAATATCTCAAAACCGGCAACCCCTACCCAATACCGACAAAGGATGGCTAGCTAAAGCAACACGATATACAATGATAGGTGACAAACTGTATAAGCGAAGGTATAGACAACCCTTGCTTAAATGTGTTACAAGGGAACAAGCATAATACGTACTTAGGGAAATACATGAAGGAATATGCGACTACCATTCAGGCGCACGAACCATGACCACTAGAGTACTCAGAGCTGGCTACTTTTGGCCAACCATGGAGGCAGATTGTCAAGCCTTCGTAAAAAAATGCATACCATGTCACAAACATGGTAACCTCATTCACCAAAAGCAGGAACAACTGCATTCCATAATCTCCCTATGGCCATTTGCGAAGTGGGAATGTACATCCTAGGACCCTTCACCTAGGGAAAGGACAAGTGAAATTCCTTATTGTAGGCATCGACTATTTTACGAAGTGGATAAAAGCTAAGCCATTGGCCACAATCACAACACAACAAGTCCAACAATTCGTATGGAAGGACATTATATGCCACTATGGAGTATCACATACTTTCATAACCGACAACGACCGACAATTCATAGATAAGGAGCTCGCTAAATTTTACACCGGTCTTGGAATCAAACACATCACCAGCTCCGTAGAACACTCACAAACCAATGGCCAAGCTGAAGCTGCCAACAAGGTAATACTAGTTGAGTTGCGAAAATGATTTGGTGGCGCCAAAGGCCGCTGTCCAGAAGATTTGTTGGAAGTATTATGGGCCTATAGATGCACCCCACAATTCGCCACTAACGAATTCTCCTTCAGTTTGGTTTACGGCGCAGAAGCAATGATACCGGTTGAAATTGGTGAACCTTCCCTACGCCATCAAGTATGTGATCCAAACCAAAACCAACAGAATCTATGCACCCACCTAGATCTATTAACTGAGCTAAGAGACAAAGCGCAAATCTGCAACATGGCGGTTAAACAAAGGACGACCAGGAAATACAACTCGAACCTATGTCCACGGACGTTCGTCAAGGGGGACCTAGTCTGGAGAATGGCCAGTAGTGCAAGAAAAAAGGATGACAAATTCTCAGGCATCTGGGACGGACCATATCAGATACAAGACGATGCAAGAGTAGGTGCTTACAAGCTTGAGCAACTATCAGGAGAATAGATACCGAACACGTGGAATGTATCTCATCTAAAATTTTACTTTAGTTAGCCTGATCAATGTAATGAATACTTGTAATCCTGGGTGTACTCTTTTTCCTCACCTTTTTTCTCTAAGGAGGGTTTTGGCCAGGGAGTTTTTAACTAGGCACCCAAAACTTCATGAATAAAGCAAAGGGTTCTTTATCCTATACTCAGCAGATATACTTGTTAAAATTCTTTTCCCCACCACTTACCACAAGTAAGCGGTCTGGGTCGAATACTATTTATTTGGCTAAATTCTTAAGTTCCCCACCAGTTACCACAAGTAAGCGGCTTGGGTCGAACACTAATTATTTGGTTAATTTTCTTAAGTTCCCCACCATTTACCACAAGTATGCTGCCTGGGTCGAACACTATTTATTTTATTAAATTTCTTAAGTTCCCCACCACTTACCACAAGTAAGCAGCTTGGGTCGAACACTATTTATTTTATTAAAATTCTTAAGTTCCCCACCACTTACCACAAGTAAGCGTCGTGGGTCGAACTAATGAAGGATTGACCCCAACCAAGGATGGAGGCACATGCTTAAGAAGACTAAGCATGTTTAGAAAGGAAGTTCACTAATCCTTCATCCCTTTCATTTGTGTTTGTTATTTTTAATTCCCAAAGTTGACTTAGTTGATTCAACTTTAGTTGACTTGTTGACCTTTGACTAGGTTTGACTTGTTGACTATAGTTGACTTGAATTAAGGCAACATGCTAATCTATGCTTATTTGCTTTGTAGGTTAATTAGGAGTAAGAAAGCAATGCTAGGTGGCGCATGGTGATTGGGGAGCATAAATGATGTGGAGGAGAGAGTAAAGTAAAGGCATAAAGCATAAAGTAAAAGACATGAAGCAAGTGTACCTATGTACCTTTGGTCTCCTTTGTTTTTAGCACACTTTGGCCACTTTTTGGAGACATATGACACACATTCTTTTTCTCCTTTTGTGCTAGAACGAAATTAGCCTTGCATAGACCATAGTTAGCTCTTTTGTCTCTCGTTTTTGTAACCTTATTTGACCTAGTTTTAGAAGCTAGGGTTAGGTTTTTGTAGAGACATCCTTAGGTATCTTTTATTTGCTTAGAGACCCATAAACTCTTCTATATAAGGGGTGCTCCTAGACATGTAAAAGGGTTGAACATTTTGAAGTAAAAACACTCTTGTGTCTTAACCATTTGTGAGAGTTTCCTCCCTTGGGAGTGAATACTTTTAAGCCTTATCTTGCATAGCAAGTGGCGGCACACATCCACTCATCTTCAAGGTTGCCATGGCTTCTAGCCTAGCCTTGTAGTGGCGTGCTTCTCACATTTTTACCATTCCTTTCCTTTCCATTTTATGTTTTCTTCTTCT
>Ga0214544_1010899_pt1 | contig 13012 bp, 5 predicted proteins | sample CNSS3metaG_FD_160074 | JGI IMG/M metagenome (GOLD analysis project Ga0214544, IMG submission 160074) | Root nodule microbial communities from cowpea collected in UCLA plant growth center, Los Angeles, California, USA - CNSS3 | ecosystem: Host-associated > Plants > Roots > Nodule | place: USA...
CCAAATGAAACAAGAACCAACTTAATTGAATAACCATAAAGAAAGTTGTAAACCAAACAAGCAACAAGGTCAATGTTGTTAACAACTAAACTACAGTGATCTTGCGATAAAAACTGCTCTCACTACAAAGCACTGATTCAAGATCGGACCGGTCAAAGTCAAAAACTATGTCTTAAGGATCAGCTGTTAAAATATCAGCACGATCCAACGGTTAACGAAGTACTAACGTTTATTTTACAAAAAGTGTGCAGTGTTGTCAACAACCAAATTATAGTGACCTTGCGATAAAAACGGCTCTCACTAAAGAGCTCCGATTAAAGATCCGACCAATCAAAGTCAAGAATTTTGTGTTAAGAATAAGCTGTTAAAATTTCAGCTCGATCCAACGGTTAACGCAGTAGGAATCTTCATTTTACGAAAAGTGTGCAATGTAGAAAAAGAGTAGCGTCACATCAATCAAACATACTCGCACACCATACATTTTTATTCGACAAACAGCCTCATTCAAGCATCACAGCCATACAAGCAGACCAAGAATCGGCAAAATAACTTTAAATACATAAACCCTAGCTTCCCTTACTTGGAAAATGCTAACTCAAGCGAATGAGATCCTTAGCGGACTAGCACCTAAAGCGGAAGCAATCAATGGAACTGAAAACAGTGAGGGATGAATGAAAATGAGCTATGACAGAGACTAGCATGGAACTAAAGCTTGAAGAAAAGAAGGGAACATAGAGAGCTCAAATTACTTGGAGTGAATCGTTCAACGGAGAGGAAAAATAGGAGAGCTCACTCAAACCCTAGCAGAGCTTCTGTTAGAGGGAAAAAGGGTAAGAGCATTGTCTTTACAAAGTGAAGTGTGCCAGAATGAGAGGGGTTAGGCTGCCTTAGGGGCTTTGGACACCCTATGGGCCAGCCCTAGGCCCAACTAGTTTAGGGCAGTCCCTCTTACAATAAGGAGCAGATAAAGGTGGGTCTTACAAATAACAATAAATCATAATAAATAATAACTTATAATAATAATAATAATATAAATGATAATAAAAAATATAAATAAATATAATAAGAAAATAAACAAATTAATTAAAAATAATGATAATGCAAATATTTCTATTTTTTGGTATTTAAATTTATAGATATAATAATTAACTTTAAATTATATATTTATTAAGATTTTGATTATAAAAAGTTTAAAAATAAAACTATTATTACTACCTTATATAATATGATTTACTTCCTTTTGAATTTATTAATTATTTTTTAAATTAACTCACAAATTATGCATAAAATATTCATATGCAAATTTAGAAATTTAGTTACGTAACAAGGTTGAATAATAAATCAAATAATTATGATATTGTTTTTGGTAAGTTTTATAAAACAATGACATTTATAAAAGTGATGATAATGAATTATTTATATTTTTTAGTTAAAATTTCTAATTTCTTTTATAGATATAGTAATTAAATATAAATTTTATATATATATATATATATATATATATATATATATATATATTTAAATAAATGTCTTATAACTCAAAATACTATTACCACTTTATATAATATACTTGCTTTTGAATATATGAATTATATTTTAAATTAACTAACAAATTATACATAAAATATTAATATGCAAATTTAGATTGAATAATAAATCAAATAATTATGATATTTTTTATTTTTATTAAATTATTTTTAAAATCAATTATATATTTAAAGATCAAACACTTTTTAATGAGACGTTAAACTTTGATGAAGGTGCATTAACTTCCACTTTTCTCTACCCATTTTATTCTGTTTTTGTCCTCAGGCCTTTCTTTTTCTTTTTGATTCCTGCTTATGTACACCTTAATTCTCCTTTCTTCACACCCAACTTTAGAGTTTTCGATCCATGCACATACTGTTTTTCCCAACTCAAGTGGTATCATATCAAATTTGTTATTGCCAAGGACAATTGAACCTCTTTCAAGTGTTGTGAACTTTTGGCACCATCGTGTAAACTTTTTAAAGTTGTTAGCCATATTCTTTTTCTTATAACATAAGCTTTAAGTGTAACATTTATTCTTGCAATGGAAACATATGCTACTCAGATTTCCACTATTAAGAGACCTCCACTTTGACCTCTTTGTACCTCTTCCAATGAACTCTCACCCATCATGTATAAGTTGAACATATCCTCTTATTTACTTACAATTGTCACTTTAGGTTCCTATATATACAACATAACAACCGTAATTAACTCCCATAAACATTAACAGCTTCAAACATGTGTACAATGTTTGCAAACCAAAACATCAATACATTAATAATTATAGATGCTTTGGTATTATTGTATGTATATTATTTATCTTCAAATGGGTAGAGAATGTGTTTTTGCCTGCAGGAACAAATTTTGAATTTGAAGAATTTTTTTTACAGTGAATATGATTAATGGCTTTTTATATGTACACGTTGTACTGTTGTTAAAAACACATTAAATAAAGATTAACTCTTGCTCAGGCTCTTGACGACCCTTATTACCAAAGCAAGAGCAATTAGAACCTGGAACCGGTATATGGTCGAAGTGGAGGCTAATGTCTTTTATTAGTAGCTGTCATCAGTTAGATGAGTTTCATTGATATGAAGTCTGATTTTTACTTCTTTTATTTCTGTTAGTTTTGGTTCTCTGCAATGAACTCCATTATCCTATACGAGTTTTCGATATGTACCAAAGACATCCTCAACCTGACACAGTTGTATTGTTTTTCATGCATTAACCTTAAAATTGGAAGATGTGACCTTGTTCTACATTTGGCATGATTATTATCTAAAACTGTTTCTTTACGTCCGTTTTTTTTTTTTTTTTGATTTTTTTAGCAACGTCAATTTTCTATGTTGTGCTTCAGTTGAATTGTCACTTTCTTCCCAGCCTCGGGCCATGATTGTGTTTCTTAGTTTGAGTATTAAATTTTTTCAAGTTTTTCAGCTTTGACTTAATGGCTTGGTTTTGGAAGTCTATCAGAAACTGGTGTTGAATGGGAAGTTGAAATCCATTTCCTAGTCTTCCATGTGAAATCCTAATACCGTGATATTTACAATTTTGTTTGGTTTGAAGGTTATTGCGGAGAGGCTCTCTGAGGAAGAAATTGGTGGTCTGAAGGAGTTATTCAAGATGATCGATGCAGATAACAGTGGAACTATAACATTTGATGAGCTAAAAGAAGGGTTAAAGCGGGTAGGATCTGATCTAATGGAGTCTGAAATCAAGGATCTCATGGATGCATCCTTTAATTTGTTATCTGTGCTGTTTTGCCTCCAATATTTGGTTCTGATGTATGATCTTGCACGTGGTTACAGGCAGACATTGATAACAGTGGGACACTTGACTATGGTGAATTCATTGCTGCTGCGGTTCACTTGAATAAGTTGGAGAGGGAGGAAAATCTGGTATCAGCTTTCTCCTATTTTGACAAAGATGGAAGTGGTTACATAACCATTGATGTCCATATTGATGAAATTGTCAAGGAAATTGATCAAGACAACGTAAGTATTCGTTTCTGTTTGTGGTTGTCGTAAGTTTCTGCAACACTTGATTATAGGGTTGGGTTGTTAATGCAAGATTTGTCGTGCAGGATGGACAGACAGATTATGGGGAATTCGCTGCCATGATGAGAAAGGGCAATGGAGGAATCGGCAGGCGAGAACCATCAGGAGCACCCTCAACTTCAGAGATGCTCTGGGAATTATAGGACATGGCTCTCATGATTAAATAATTGTACCTTAAATAACTATCTGGTCATGAAATTTTGAACAAGAAAAACTTTGGTGAGTATGGACAACTTTAGTAGCCTGACCAAAACTTGCATTTATGAATACACCCATGGATAAAAATTACCTTCACTACCTGTATAGTTTTAGAAAAGGAAAAGAATTGAACGCCTTTATATTTTCACTTTAACTTTTACACATGACGAGATAAGTGTGGTTAAATGAAGATTTAAGTAAAAATGATTATCTAGAGTCAAATATATACATAATCAAAATCAAAAGGTAGAGAACAACTTTGAGCGTACATGGTCCTCATCGTTTACCAATAACAAGAACTGGTACAGAAAATTCAAAGTAATTGAAGTAATTGTTTGAGATGGAGGAAACTTAATCAGAAGGGTAATTTGGTATGTATTTGGTACAGAAGGGCGATACAACATTTATCTTGAACCGTTTATTTGGGTGCAATTTGGTCCTTCACAGTTTACTGGAAGCAGGAATAAATTTGGTATGACGCCCCTGACAAAAAATTTTGCCAGTTTTTTTCTTCTTGAACTCTACACTTATAACAGCAACAACCTTCCCAACGCGCAATGCTCTGGCCTCGATCTCAATCTCCTCCTAACATAACAATGCAAAACTATTGTTACTGCACTAATATTTTTGCATTACATCCATTATCAGAAACCACAATAACAACTCCTTAAATTCCACTCCTCCAAATAAATGTTTGAAACAATCACACTGGTATTGCAATAATTCAAAGAATAGGCCATGTCAACCAATCAAGTTCTCCAACACACCACACCCACACTCACCTACTTTAACATAGAAAAGACAAATATTTTTACTTTTCTGCTAATCATTTGCAAAATAGTTCCCAAATCATCAGAGAAATTTAGTTGAGGTAACCAAGTCTAGAACTTGAGCAACATGTTTGGTCAAAACACATTTCAGCAACCAAGTCTCAGAATACATACTAAACTAATGTCTTCTAACGCCACTATTACTCAATTCAATACAATGTGACAGACAGTCCAAGGAAGAAACACCAAAGATGTTCACACACGAAAACTTGCATTCCGAAGAGCAATTAATGGAACAAAAATCAATCTCCCAAACCAAACCTGACCCCATATTCATTATGAGTAAATGGATCATTATAACAAATCACAAATCGCAAATCAATAATCAAAGGAGATAGATAGTTGGTGAGATACATCGACATAGGCAGCATCCAATTAGGAAACATTAATCTCAACGGAAACCCCCGTATTGGGAACTGTGAACCCAACGGTGGGAATCACGGCGGACCCCACCACATCCACCAGCGCAGCGGTGGCACCACCGTGCAACGTATTGCCAGCGTTCTGCACAAAGAAAATCCCATAAAAGAATTAAAACGAGAAAAAATAAAAATGAAAGAAGAAAAAGGTGTGAGCAAGTGCACGTACGAGTAAACGTTGTGGTATTTTCATGGAACAGAGAATGCGACCAGGTTCGATGAGATCAACCTTAAGCGAATTCATAATTAAGGGTTCCAGAAACCTCGGTGGTAACCCATCAACCTCCGATGATGTTCCCACTTCTTTCTCCAAGTACCTCTTCACTGCATCCAAGTCCATTTTCACTCTCTCCCAATCCAATCCCAAGCTTCTCCTAAATTATTTTGGTTCTTTTATATGTTCCCAAAATTTCACTTTTTGCTTCGTTCTCCCAAAGTTGACTTTCAATCCCACATTTTAAGCAGGGTTAAATATGTATTGTCCTTTAACTTTAAACTTTAGTTAAAATTAAAATTAGTTTTTTTTTTTTATTTTGAAATAATTTAGTCGTTCAATTTTAGTTCTTTTAATCAAATTTTATTAAGTTTAATTGACATTTCAAACATATTTTATTATAGTACTTCAGTTTGTTTATACCATTTGACACATGTTCGCTTCAATATTAACTAAGAAACACGTTTAAAACGTCAAATAAACTTAAATTTTGGTTAAAAGGACTAATCCACACATTGATAAAGATAAGAGACTAAATTAATTCAAAATTATCAAAAGAAACTAATTTTAGTTTTAACTAAGATTTAAATGATAAAAAATGTATTTAACCTTTTTAATTATTATAATATATTGGAAATCATATACTTATGACCATTGTACAACCCATTTAATAATAGAGTAATACCTAACACTATTTGAAGTTAAAAATAATAACCATATGAACAAAAATAATCTCAAAATTTTACTACCCAATATAAAATAATAAACACACACAAATAAATTAGTTTATATAGAATAATAATGTAAGACCCCCATTTTATTTTCTGCCCTAAACTTAGGGGCTGCCCTTGTAAGTGGGTCTAAGGGTTGGCCCAGCATATAAGATCTTACTATGTTGCCCTAATCCCACCTCACTTTCACTCTTTCAGAAACCAGCCGTCATCCCCCACTACCTCACAGAACGCTCTGCTAGGGTTTGCCCTAAGATCCACCTTGTTCAAGCTCAAACTCATTTCCGGCTCCACGTAAGTGTCTTTTTCCAGATTTTATGGCTTCCATCGTTTTCCCTCCACTTTTTCCACGGTTAAAGTTTAGTAATAATGCGCCCTTGTTCCTACCTTCTGTTTTCAGCTCGTTAGTTCACTAGTAGAGCTGCAGTATCCGTCGTCGTGCCGTCAAGGCTTCTGTTGACCCTTTTTTCAGGTACGGGAAGTTAGGGTTCCAGTCTTTTGGTGTTATTTTGGCTGTTCTTGAGTTAGTTACTGATTGCACGGATAAATCCTTCGGTTTGGTGTGATTGAATGCTTTTTATGCTTGGAGGTTCGATAGATATGGCTGTTGCAGGTGAAACAGTGGCGAGACCTGTTAATCTCGCCCAAGCGAGCCAGTCTCGCCTAGGCGAGACAAACAGGGATTCGCCCAAGCCAGCTTGCGCAAGAGGTCGCTCAGGTGACCCGCTCAAAATTTTGAGCGAGCAGGCAACTCGCCCAGGCGAGAGGGGTCTCGCCTAAGCGAGATCCCGCGTTGCTCATGCCCCTGATCTTGTGCCCTCGCCTAGGCGGAGGGGGAACTCGCCTGAGCGAGACCCCTCAACTTGAGCGAGGTGCTGGGCGAGACAGTGCTGTGTTTGGATGTCCGTTGGTTCCTGAATGATCTGTTTTGGTTGAGTATGATTGTATGATGAGTGGTATGTATATGATGGAGCATGAAGTATATTTGACATGATTCATGAATTATAGATGATGGGTTGGTATGAGAATTGGCATGTGAATTAAATGAGACGGATAATATTAAAGTGGCATGATAACATGATGAGTTGGATCTTATTTACATGGATAGACTATGTGGTGTTGGAATGAGTGGGGCCCGGATCACGAAAGGCATTGGCATCAACGGTTTGTACGAGTGATGTATATCTATGCTTGGTAATTATTATTTTGGTTATGTGAATGAGGTTGATCTGTGTCAGTGCATAATTCCTTGGGGTCTCTAGGTGAGACTTTCAGGGTTGCGCTTCAACGGTCGGGACGTAATTCCATGGCCCATGTTAGTGGGTGTCCATGGTGGTGCCCCATCTGTATAACTAGGTAAGGATTCAAGGTAAGGACTGCATCCTGACACTCTAAGGGGCCAGTTAGTCTCACTTAGAGCGGACTGACTCCTGTGGTGAGAGTAGCAGGAGGCCTGAAATTCATTAAGGGCTAACCTTGTGGTGAGGGAGATTTGATTCATCGTAACACTTGTAACACATAGCTCGGAGATGAGCAGCTCAGGGTCGAGCAGAGATATTCACCACAAGTGCAAGCATCCGCTGAATCCGACTGAGTTATACGTATCCGGATGAGTCGTGTCGAGTCGTAGTGTATTGAGTGAAGAGTCATAACATGTTTGGTTGTTATATGGATATGAGATGATGAAAATATGTCTGACTGTATGATGAATATGTTGTTGGCTCTAGCTTACCCGTTTTGTTGCATGGTTGTGTTGTATGTGGCTATTCTTTCTTGCGATGAAGGGAACGGCGATTCCGCAGCTTAGCCATCTGGGCTGGATTTTACACTTCTTTCCTTCATGTCTTTTTTAGGGCTATGACCCCTGTATTCGTGGTTATTACATTGTAAACTTTTAGTTAGATCGTTATCCTGCTTTTGTTGGCATCGTGGTGTGCCTAGTTTTGTAGGGGTGATGTTGAGAACCCCAGAACTACGTCGTTATTCTATCTTATGTGTGGCGTTTCCTTTAATTGCGTTTATAAATTAAATGGAACGTTACAAATAACATTATGAATATAAGCATTGATAAAAAATAATAATAAAAATTATACCAATTAAATTTTAACTTAATAAAATAAAATAGTATGATAAAAACACATAAATTGTGAAGATTTGACTTAGTATGATTTGTTTAAAAGGTTTCTAAACGAATGACATAGTTAAATGATCCAGTAATTACATGCAATAGACAATTTGATTGAATCATTTAGTATTGTCCAGAGGATTAGAGGATTAGTCTTGTAACATTTAGTATTGTCTAGTATATCATGTACAATTTGATTGAATCATCTGACGTGGTATCATATAATGGCTACTAAGCTTATTTGTTAAAAGCATTGTTCATGCATTAAGGGTGTGTTCTTTTGAGCGGAAGGATTTGAGGGAGATGATTTATTTGAGTGGATTTGGGGAGTAAAGTTTATATTGTATTTTTTTAAGGGATTTGGAGGTGCTAGTGAAGTGGATTTGAGAGTAAATTTTGTAAAAGTTTGTGTAAGATTTGACTAATGTAACTAATAAAAAAAAATTTAATTTATGAAAAAGTAAGATTACTTAATTGTCCTTGGTGTTAAAAGTGGTATAAAATAATAATTAGATAAGTTATAATTAATTTTGAATTTTTTTCTTGATAAAAAATATTAATGCTATTTATTAATTGAAAAAAATAAATATGTTGATATATTTGATTTGAATCGCAAATCCCAAATCGTGGACAAATTGTGGAATCAGATAAACCAAAACGAAATTGAATGAAGAACTAAAACACATTTTGGAATCAGATACATGACAAATGGAACCGGATACATTGAACAAAAGTTATTGTGGATGTTGGATTCAAATCCAAGTACAATGTATCTAGTTCCATTAATACTTCATAATCACAGTTGTTGTTGATATCTCCATGAAGGAGCAACAATGGTGGAAAGCCACAAAAATGGAAATGGTGCAAAGCTTGGAAAGTGCTATGGAGGGGCAGAGTGATAAAATGACAACGTTCTCTCTTAAATCTCTTCAAAATCAGAGGATGCAAAATGTTGGAAAATCTCGCAAATCATCACTTTTGATTCAATTCATTTACTTTTGTCAAAAACAAACATGATTATTCCCGTAGTTCATTACTCTTCATCCTCTTACTGCAGTAATTATGTTGAAAAGAACTCACCCTAAGCAAGTATCTTCAAATATAGGAGCTTTTAGCCTTGGTATTACGTTAACATTTGAGTTGTCTAAGTGAAAAGTTTGTCGTGAAGAGAAAACTCTATGTTGTAATCTCTGGTTTAATGAACTTTCTCTTTGAAGCTCATTAACACATCAATTCGTGTGTGTATGCTTGTTCTTTATGTATCCTCTCTTTCACCTTCTTTTGTTTCTAACACTTGCAATATACTCTATTTCCTATGTGTTTATGTGATAGTTGATCTTGAGTGAATTTGTGAGCTATTCTACAACAAATTAGGGGTCGGTGTAAGTACGGTACAATAGAGAAGATCGAAAGGTCAAACAAAAGAATGAATTTTCTTTTCAAAAACACCCCCATTCTTTGAACCCAGGAATTGAGACAAAAATTAGTGAAACTCTTATTCACTACTAAAGTAGGCAATTATTTGTGACACTCAAATTTAAACTAAACATCTTCTAGTGTCAATGTCATAATCTTATAATTGCAACCGAAATTAAATAATTATCGAGTTGCAAACCTAAGTTCAACGATTTCACCAATTACTCTACAAATATATGTTTTAGGTTTCATTAATCAATTCTCTAGGTGCTTGGGCCAGCTTTATCATGATTCTTACAGCAAAACCCAGTATCGTGAGGGTGTTCGTCATAGTGATGTTCATCTTCATCGCTGTCATCTTCATCAAAGGGCTTCTCCTTATGGAAGATACAACACCTTTTGGAACTCTTCTTCTGCATGAACTCATTGTCCACGGTGCCCTCTTTCCAACTGACCTTTTTCTTCTTGCGATTGAGGGGGAGGAAAAGTACTTCTTCTGGTTGTTGTTGTTGGTGCTGAGATGAAGAGGTAGATGGCTCAGAGTTTTGAATTGTTATGGTGGTGGTGCCAGTGATGGAAGAGGAAGACAACACTACTGGCCTGGTGGTGTTCGTGCGTCTGTCCATGACTGTTCTCTTAAAGTTCAAGAGATTGGAGAGACAAAATACTTTCTGGTTGTTCTGTTCCTGTTTGTTCTCCAATCTGCGTTCAACTTAGAATATGAAATAATGTCAATGCTTAATAATCAAATTTATTTTGACAAAGTTGTGTTTGTCAACTTCTTTTGTATTATTTTAGCGTAATGTACCTGTCGTTGTCCCATGTCACAAAGTGCTACAACATGATATAAAAAAGGGTCAGTGTCCCTATTGCTATCCCCAATAAAGTGGGGAATGAAAAAATAAAACACAATCCCAAATTCAATCTCTTATATGCCCTAAATAGCTTGTTTGCACGTTCTAGTATTAAGAAAACAATTGACAGTATGACTAGCTATTGATAAGTTTGGTGGTTTGATCAAGTCTCACATTTTAAATTTGTTAGTACAAAATTTTACATCTACTCTCTAATTTTGCTCTTCCGAAAAGGAACAATACCAACACTGAAAAGTGGCATAATCTATTCCCCATGTTGAAAACAATCAGCATTAAATATGATTAGAAGCAATTCCCCCACCTGTACAAAAGGATCAAAACCTTCCACATCTTCGGCAATATTTAAGGATACCCATATTCCACCACCATACAATCCTGTTATATGAAACCTGCCAAAACCAAAACAAGCCTAGTACAACAATTAAATGAATTCCAACAACTTTGGACAAATCCAAAGATCATTTTATGGTATATTCATCACACAAGGTTTCAAGATCCCGACAAATCCAATGTCAAATAATCACTAAAAATCACAAAACCCAAAAACATAATGTGACCAGCCACTCTTTCGAAACTCCAAATAACAAAACTTCGAAAAATTCCAACAACCCTTGAATAGGTTATTCATGGCTAATACATTTGTTAAAATCTGACTAGTCACCTTGATTATAATTCTCATTTCAATTACTTCTTTTTACATCCAGAAGACTAGATTTGAGACAAGAGAACTAAATTTGACCAACAACTTGTCAATCTTTACATATAAGGTACAAAAAAAAAAGTTATAGAATACGAACCAAATCAAGAATGTATTACATATAAATGAATCAAAGCAAATAAAGAATGCATAAGGGACTATTTTATTCGTATTAGAATCAATTCAATATTTTTTTATACGTAGGGACCAAACTAAGAGTTTTCTTGAGTAGAGACTAATAGAGATATATTTTTCAGTACATATTTAAAATAAACAATATAAAATATAAATATAATATCATATTATTCAAAATATTATTTACTAAAAAAAGTTTCGTTCTTAAAATATATACCCAAAAAAATTTAGTTGTAGGAATGGCATGTAACATTCACTGGCCAAAAATCAGTCTAGTTCGATTCTAGTCCTATCTCTCTTCTAGAACCCTGTGATTCTTTACCCCCTCCAAAGTACTATTACTTGCTCAATGTTTTGATGAAAAGAATAGTTGGTGATTTTGCCAATCATATATCAGGAGAAGGATAACTGTTTTTTTGGCTGATTTAAGTGTCAATAAATTTTGTTTGCAATCGATCTTGCTTATATATACACCCATACATCGAATTTGTCATAATCAACAGAAACTAATAACAAAATTGAAACAACAACATCAATAACATCCATTTATGTATTTAGGAGTATTCAAGAATAATTTTCTGGGCATTTGCGCACATTTGTAAGTATCACATCTGGTGGAACAGACACCGTAATCAGTATATCATACAATGTAAGCAATTCGTTCAAACCTTGTTGTAAAGAATTAAAAGATCTTTGGCCGTATGTCCACCGTCCTACGTACCAACAGAATTATGCTTTATCTCTGCACTAAATCAAACACAAGAAAAAAACAAGAATTAAAAAAATATGAAAAGGAAGGAAAATCGACAAAAACATACAAAATCAGAAACCCAACAGAATATCAATTTTAACACTGTCCACATTTCCCCAACTACGATAGATGTTATGGTAATCTTCAGCATTGCACGAGGTGATAGTTTGAAACCTCCCTGCCCTGTGTGCAGGGTTAAATGAACCATGAGGATAGTGCCCATTTGATGGTAAATGAAATGATCCCGAGGGTATAGCAGGCTCACACAAGTCCAATGGAAAGAGTAAAACAAAACAACCAAGGGATTATGGGAACATATATTCTTGATCCGGTTTCTTTGAGATCAAAAGTACAAAAACAAAAACAGACAAGGGAATTGTTATCGTTTGAGCTCTAATTCCTTTACAAAGATGGTTAGCATGAGATTTCTTAAAATCCATTCTTCATACTGCTCAAGCCATTTTAATGTGCACCTTCCTAGCGGTCTGGAGTCACTATCTGATAAATTGAGGTATTTTCGTTGGGATGGATTTTGTCATGAGTCTTTGTCGTCCAATTTTCATGCAGAATATCTTGTTGAGCTTGACATGCGTCGTAGCAAGCTTAAAAAGCTTTGGGAAGGTGTTCAGGTATGAATGTGGCTATACGTACTAAATGTTTCTCCAATTTGTATAGGTTTCTCTTTTAGTCAAAGCTCGTGAGTGTGAATTTAACAATTTCTGAACACCGTGATGCATTTTGTTGTTACAGAGCCTGGTGAACTTGGAGAAAATTCACCTAGAAGCCTCTCGAGATCTGGTTGAGATTCCAGACTTATCCAAGGCAGAAATACTTAAAAGAATTGACCTCTCTTATTGTGAAAGCTTGCGTAAGCTCCACCCTTCCATATCATCCCTCCCCAAGCTTACACATTTGGAATTAAGTGGCTGTAGAAAGATTGAAAATCTGAATGTTCATTCAAAATATCTGCAGAGATTGAACCTCGAAGGTTGTTCATCTCTTAAGGAGTTGTCAGTGACATCACATAAAATGGT
>Ga0214544_1010900_pt1 | contig 13011 bp, 3 predicted proteins | sample CNSS3metaG_FD_160074 | JGI IMG/M metagenome (GOLD analysis project Ga0214544, IMG submission 160074) | Root nodule microbial communities from cowpea collected in UCLA plant growth center, Los Angeles, California, USA - CNSS3 | ecosystem: Host-associated > Plants > Roots > Nodule | place: USA...
TTGTAGTAGATCGTTTTATTCTTTTCATCAACAGATTCGATCTTCTCATGACATTTTGCAACCTTACCATCTGTTCTTTCACAACCAATATCAACAAGAGCTCTTTCACATAAACATCTTAAGAGAATTATACACAAAAAAGAAGATAAGAGTTATAAGTGAGATTTACACTCACTTACAATACTGTATATTGTTGGAAGTCCCACAACAATTAAACAATTTCATACTATATAAGTGAGGTACAAATTTCATCTTACAAACTGGTTTTGTGGAGTTGAGTTAGGCTTAAAAACTCACTTCTAACATGGTATCAGAGTCAAGTTAAAGCCTATCCTAGCGAATTTTCTTGGACATTCTATAACAACCCCTCATTTCTAAATCCACGCACAAAATGTCTATACCTCGGTATGAATGGGTGTATTGGAAGTCCTATATCGACTAGAGATAAGACAATTTCATATTATATAAGTAGGGTGCAAATCCTACCTTACAAACTGATTTTGTGGGATTGAGTTAGGCTTAAAACTCATTTCTAACTTACATAAATCTTATCTATAGTTGATACTCATTTTGAAATGTTTGTTGAACCTTTTCTTCAAGAAACATCAAGTAGTAGATTTTAAGTCTTTGATATGTACACTAAGATTTGCACACATCGAGACATATAAATCTTGAGCATGAGAGTATATATTAATAGGTAGTCCAAATAACAAATTTCACCAAAATAAACTCTAACCCATTGTTCTGATACTATATTAAGAAGTGATCAATGAAAGATAAGATTTACACTCATATTTAAAGACAAGTAGAACTAAATCAATAAATTCTTATGAAAATTATACTTTTAAAATCATATAAATCAAAACTAAACCTAAGATAATTATACATATAAAAGAATCTATTTTTGAAAGAAAAATAAAGTTAGTGGTGAATACCTATCTATAAGTTTTGTTTGCATATTAATTACCTATTATATAAGTCCAATGTTTGATGGTGTCATTGTGATGCCAGTCCTCACCCTGATGGAGCTGGGTTGCATGAACACTATCAGTTAGGTGTTGAACATCATGGAGGGCTTTCGCGAAGAGGTTGTACCACTTTTCAGCAGTTGAATGAACGCCAATTTCAGTGGTGATTTTACCAACAAGTGTCATGGTGATGAAGAAACAATCACGTAATAACAGAAGCAAGAAACTGAAAGAACAAGGATGAGAATGGTGAAGAATAATGCCACCATTTATATACTAACATAACCCACCTAACTCCTCACAGATAATTCAATTGGGATCTCTGTCAGCAACCCTAGAAAATAATGAAAGATATATTTTTATTATTTTATATTGAAAACTTCTCATTTAAATTAGATAAAATTGCGTATGAAATAATTGTGTCAAATTCCATCATATTTACATACGAAATTTTCATATGTGATTTATTTTATGTTATCCACGAACGTAATGTTATTTACAAACTTTTTTTTAAATAAAATAAAATTATTTACAAAAAATTTGTAGATAATAAACAATTTTTTTAATAAAAAAAGTCGGCATATTTATTTGCATGTTTTTATGTTTATTATTGGTCTATCATTTCTAAATATGATATTTAAATTATTTTATTTTTTCAAAAACATAAAAATGGTTGAGTGAGAAGAGTATAGAGGAAGGGAGTGTTGCACAATATCAACCTTTAATCAGTTTCATCTATATTTCGAGTTTAAGTTCTTATGGATCGATGTGGATCGTCTAGGAGTAATTGCCACCGACAAGAAAGTAGGTTATCGCATTTATTAACAGTAAATAAAATCCAAATTATTCAGACTATTAATTTAAATTGGTAAAAACTTTCTAAAATTGTGCAGATATATTAAACTGAATTAATCAGATCAGGAGTTTTTCCTTCTCTAACATATTCTTTTTCTTAAAATAAAATAATTTAATATAGATGTTGATTTTATTTAATTAAATTACTTAATTGGGCTTAAAAACCAAAATAAAGGTCTTGTTTAAAAAAATGAAATGAAATAAAATTAAGTTGTTAGAGAGAGAGAAAAGAAATAGTAAAAAATTAATTGGACTTGGTGTCTAAAAGAATCATAGACCATTTATATGTTACGTAATATAAGGGTTACATGTTTTTCCTTCTCATTCCATACAGTACGTGTTATTTTTTGTACTTTTGACACATGAAAATAGGCAATCTTTAAACCTCATCAAGATTTTGTCAAGATCGTGTTTTTATTGATAGATCGATTTAAGAGATAAGAGAAGAAGAGATTGAAAGGATCAGAGGCAGAATCAGCTCAAAGATAAAACAAGTAAAATATTTGTTTTAGGTCTCAAAGATAAGGTTTCAAAAAAAATTTATTATTAATATTTTTTTATTAAATTGATTATAAAATTATGTTTAAGAAAAACAAGCCTCAAAGTTTGTAAGTACTAATTAATATACTTCTATTAAATTAATTATAAAATTATGTTTAAGATAAAAAAAAGTCTCAAGAAAATATTTTATTTCTGGTATGACTCTATTATTTTATTAGCAGTAAAAGTCATAATTAATGAGTTAAAACGTTTTTTTAGTAAATTATAATTTTGTTACGAGAAAGATAATGATTAGCTATCTTTATTTTCTTATAATCAATCTGGATTTTATTTTCTTCTTTTATATTTCTATGGCTTCTCTTACCTCTCATTACTTTATCTTCTTCTAATAGTCATTTTTCTAGGGTTTTGGCATATTACATCCTCTTAAATCTCATATTGTCCGTATGTACCAATTTTTCAATTTTTTCATCCTCATTTCTAGTTAGTATGTTTTTTCTTTCTATTTTTGTTATTGTTATTTTTATTCTGTTTTGGATTTGTACTAGAATTAGAAATTTTTTTGCCTAGTTTTGTTTTTAGGTACTTTGATATTTACGAGTTTCGAGAGTTTTTTTTTTTGCATATATCTTAAGGGAAAACTGAATTTTTTTGCAAAACTATTAATTAGATTATGGTTTAGTCTTTTGGTGGATAATAGATTAATTGGAGCATAATTCAAAGTTGAGGTTTCTATAGAAAGATAATTCAAGTTCAAGGGAAAAAAAAAAGACGTACTATCGAGTTTAGAAAAGCAACATTTTTTTTAATTATTTTTATTAATGATTAATCTTAAAATAAACTATTTTGCAAGTTTGTGAAAAAAGTTGAGACTTAAGAACGAAAAAGAGACTTGAGACTTCAAGATATTGCAAGTCTACTATCGAGTTTATTTTCTTGAGAACCATAACCAAGTTTTATTGTTTTAATTCATTCGTTTTATATATTTATCTTTAGTAGTGTTTTATATATATTTTTTTATTCATATAAAAATATAGAGATATGTCAACTAGAAAATTTGAATCAGGCTATTGAAAAATTCAAAAGAAAAGGAGAATTTAGACTTTAATTGAATAACAAAAAGAAGAACACAAAAGAGAAAATGTCTTGTGTATTACGGTGTGTAGATATTTCATTTTTGAAAAAAAAATGCTTAAACCTTGAAAAATCTTTAAAACATGATAATTCTTTGGATATTGATGAATTTGGTTTAATTTTATAATTAAATATCTTAAAGAAAATTATAGGTTTGAAAAATGATAAACCAATTGACATTCTTAATTATATAAAAGAATAGATTATTTTCCAAATCCATATATAACATATAGAATAGTGTTAACAATTTTAGTGTTAGTTGTTTCGGCCGAAAGGAGTTTCTCAAACCTAAAGATAATAAAATCTTATTTAAGATCAATAATGTCTCAAGAAAGATTAAACGGATTAGTCTTTTTTTCAAATTTGTTTTAGGCCTCCCAAACCCTTGAGCAGCCCTTGATTAGAGGGTGAAGTTAATGTTTTTTCTTTTAAAGAATTTGAAGGTGATTTTGGAGTGGATTAAAAAGTGAAATTTGTGAAAGTTTATGATTGAATTGACTCATGTGACATATTAAAAAAAAATTAATAGAACAAAAAGTTAAATTACCAAAATGTCTCCTGATGTTAAAAGTAATATAAAATTATATATAAATAATTTATAACTATTTTTATAAATTTTATTGAATGTGATTGAAATTATAAAAAAAATATTTATAAAAAAATTAATAATACAATAAATTTGGTAAAAAATAAATTTAACATTTACATAATTTATTTACATGGAGATTTTATTTTCTTTTCAATAATAATTGTAGAAGTAATAAATTGCTATTATAACCATAATAATGAAGGTTATTCATAATAAGCAAAAATGAAAACCAGAAATGAAAAATAACAAACTCATGCAATTGCTTCAAACCACGTTCCAAAGCATCATGGGAATCGTTGCACAACAAAGTTGAATTAGATCTGCGGTGTGGTGGATGTTAGAAATATTTTAATATAATTTAAAAAATAAATAATTAAAAAAAAATTCTATTGTTACTCATGTTTTTATAGACCTTTAATTTATGGGTTAATGCTTTTAATGATTAACGGCTATATTCTTATTACTATTTACTTCTTTGTCTCTATTTTCTGCCTATAAATACCACCTAGGTGCATGGGAAAAGACACAACAACAAGACAACAACAAAGACAACAAACATTAGAGTTTTCTCTTAAATGTTCTTCTTTTCTTCTCTATATTATCTTTAAGACAATGGTGTTCATAAGGTTCGGAGATCCTTCGCTGCACGCACTCGATCGATCTGACGGGTTGTTGTATCTTGGGAGAGCAATGCATATGATTTGAAACACGTATGAGTATGTATTTGTTTAGCCCTGTGCAGTAGGGGCATCTTCTTTCTAAGAATAGCGCTATGCGTGCCTCAACCCATGATATTTCTACTCCTTTCCTTATTAATTTTTATCTATTATTGTTATTATAATTGTTGATCTCTTATTAATATTCATTGATTTATATATATGTTTCAGTATTATTATTGCTCTAATTATTATTATTATATTTTATTATTATTAGTATTATTTAAGTAATCATTTACTAACATTCTTAGAGAGAAAATTATATCCTTGTTATTTATATTTTTGATTACTCGTTTGTATTCATTTCTAAAATTAAAAATAATATAAAGCTAAGACTGAAAACACATTTTATGAACTAATGTGTTTCTTATGGTTATAATTAAACTTGTTTCAACTAAGTCTAAAAATTTATGTGTACAGTTGTGGTTACTTTTATTGGTAAGATAAATGAAATTATGGATAAATGAATTTCCTGCTCATTGAATAATTTTTTTTGTGATGTTTATAACTAATATTTTGGTTGTTATATTAATTTATGCTTTAATATTGTCTATTCTTACAATTGATAAAAATGTTTTATATCATGTATATATTTTTAAGTGTTTTGTATGAAAATAATTATAAAATAATTTGTCATACTAAAACTACTATTGTGTTATGGAAAATACTTAACTAAACTTTGCATTTACAAAGGGAAAAAAATTATCTTGATATCTATATAAAAAGAAAAATGATCGATAATAAATATAATCGTTATCAATTTATGAATTCAAAATTATTGAGAAGATTGATTAGAGACCATTCAAATTATGAAATTTTGAGGTACAAAATTAATTAAATAGAGAAATGATAATACATGTATATATAAATGAGTGTTTTGTGTGAAACTCGTGGTATTATTCATTATGTAACATCTTCATATAGTGTATGGTGTTAATATAATGGTGCAGTGAAAAAAAATGTTTTTGTTTGATATGGTAAATGTTATGCTTCAAGTTCTAGCTTGCCTAACATTATATTAGTGAAATTCTATATCTTGCTTACCATATTTTGAACACAAAAGGTTGTGATAAAACTTGTTGAGTTATGAAAGAAAAAAGAACCACATTTAAAATATTTCAAAGTGTGGGGGTGTCTTGTAAAGGTTAATATACCTCTTAATGAGAATAAAAAAAAATCTTTGATTATTTATTCTGATAAATGTCTAAAGATGTTTCCTTCCAATGATAAGTTATCTAAATTTGTTTGTGATACCTCTAGTACTATTTTTGTCATCTAGTGTAATATTATTTGCGTTTCTTCTAGTTATGGCAATATGTTCAACTTTTTTAGATGATTGAAGGTTAATGTGAATTGGATGTTGATTTTGGTGACACAAAATCACCTATTGGTTATGGTTATGTTTTAACCTTGGATGAAGGTGTCCTATCATGGAAATATGTTAAAAAGTTTTTGTCATGGTCTACTATGCAAGCATAAATTATTTCTTTTTCCAATGCATCATGACAATCAAATTGTTATATTTAAAGTTTCTAGTAAAAATGTCAATGAAAAATTGACATATTAGAATGAGAGACAAATGTATTAGAAACTTAATTACTCATGGTTATCTCTCTTGACTTTGTCAGGTCAGAAAGAAATATTGCAGATCTGCTTATCAAAGAGTTTATGCATTAAAAACAAGTATTTGAGTCGTCGAGGGGAATGAGACTATAGCCCATAAATTAATTGCAACAATGAACACACATCTCCACATGAATGGCGATCCCATGGAATGGAGTTTAATGGGTAACAACGAAGTTGTTGTTGACTAAAGTACACCAAATAATTTGATTAAATTTTATATCTCATTCCTATGGCAATGTGTACTATAAATTGTGGCAATAATAAGGTTGAGGTATGTGCATTATTATGCTTATTTTATAAAATATCTCTTAATAAACCTAATGGTTGAGGTATGTGCATTATAAAATACCTCTTAATCAACCCAATGACAATTATTGTAGGAGTGTGAGTCACAAACCACCCTTTGAGGGTTTACCTAGTGAGTGTGATGGTGGGGTCGCCATTGTGAGACATGGGCAAGTCTCTAAGTGACACTCATGAAACAAGATACATGCACAAGGCCATAACGTGCACCCACTGATTAGAACCTATAATGAACACCAATATTGTATGTGTTATTTACTAAAACCTGGTCACAGGGGATGTAGTTCAAGACAATCAAGTCTCTGCATTTTCTCGGGTGGAAGTTTATAAGCACTAGGTGTAAGCGTCAGACCCGGAAGGTTCCTTACACTGAACTACAATATTTTGTTTAAAAAGATAATATATATATATATATATATATATATATATATATTTTTTTTTATATTATGTGGGGGATTGTTAGAAATATTTTAATATAATTTAAAAAATAAATAATTAAAATAAAAATTTTACTGTTACTCATGTTTTTATAGACTTTTAATTTATGGGTTAATGCTTTTAATGGCTAATGGTTATATTCGTATTACTATTTACTTCTTTGTCTCCATTTTCTACTTATAAATACCACCTAGGTGCATAGGGAAAGACACAACAACAAGACAACAACAAAGACAACAAACATTAGAGTTTTCTCTGAAATGTTCTTCTTTTCTTCTCTATATTATCTTTAAGACAGTGGTGTTCATAAGGTTCGGAGATCCTTCGCTGCACTCGATCAATCTGACGAGTTGTTGTATCATGGGAGAGAAAAACATATGATTTGAAACACATATGAGTGTATATTTGTTTAGCCCTGTGCAGTAGGGGCGTTTTCTCTCTAAGGATAGCACTATGCGTGCCTCAACCCAGGATATTTCTACTCCTTTCCTTGTTAATTTTTATTTATTATTGTTATTATAATTGTTGATCTCTTATTAATATTCATCGATTTATATATATGTTTTAGTATTATTATTGCTCTAATTATTATTATTATATTATTATTATATTTTATTATTATTAGTATTATTTGAGTAATTATTTTCTAACAGTGGAGGAATCGTTCCAAGTTGTGCTCCAAGGTGAAGGAATCGTTCCATCAGAGGCAAAAAGAGTTGTTGTAATCGTTCCAAGAATGTTGTGGAATTGTTCCACAATTGGTGAATTGTTTCAGAGTCTTGATTTTAATTCAGGTGATTCACTCAAGCAACCACTTAGGAATCATACTAAAGTTTGAATATCGTAGGCTCTAAGTGCTAGGAATGGACCTAGAGTTACACTAAAAAAGAACTCCTAGGACATGATTGATTGTATCTTTATAAACAAAATTTGCATCAAGAACATTGCCTTTTGAGCTATTGTTTGCCTTGTGTTGAATGCATGTTCCTTTAAAGTGACCACGCTTTTCCACACAAGGTTTTATTTGTTCTTGTATCTGCATCTTACTAGAGGAAAAATGAAAGAAGACCTTTTTGAATCTCCACACAACCCTTTGACCCTTAACATGAGTACTCTTTTGTTGGGGCACTCATTGGTCTTGTGTGTACTACTTTGACACTTAGAATAATTGATCTCACTTTGGTGTGTGCAAGTGTCATCTCTTTCTTTCTCTTTCTTCTTTATCATTTTCATTTGTTCCTTTTCCACTTGAGAAGTTATGAGAGGATGAAATACAAACTTTTTGTCTCTGTGGGTGAATTTTGTCTCATTAGTATAGCCATGGTGTATGGTTTCTGTTTTCAAATAACCAAGGTCTTCCCAACAAAATATGACAAACTTATATAGGGATTATATCACAAAGCACAACATCTTTATAATGACCTATGGAGAACTTGCCCTCCACTAGTTGATTAACTATGATGTCCTTACCATCATTAAGCCATTGAATTTGTAAAGTTGTGGGTGGGGCAATATAGTTAAGGCTAACTTTTCAACCGACCTAATGCTACAATAATCGTAACATGAGCCACTATCCACAATGAGAGAACATGTATTTTCTAAAACTTTACATCTTGTGTGAAAGATGTGATATCTTTGGATTAGTTCTTCGGTACTAGGTTGATTGTGGAGAGTTCTCCTTATCATAAGATCCCCATTGCAAAGGTATGCATCCTCACTTTTGTTCTTACATTCATCCTCACTCTCACTATCAGTTCCCTCATCTTGGCTACTATACACATCAATATCTGATAATTAGCATGATCATGTTTTTATTTTAATTATTTTTATGTTTTGTTGTTATTTTATTTTTGAATTTTATTTAATATTTTAGATTTTATTCAATAAAAGTGGAAAAGATAAATGTGTGAATTATACTTTTCAAATAAGTGGAGATCTCAGAGATTTAGGAAAATTATTAACAAAATGAGTGAAATATTGAATAGTCAAAGATTATCAACAATATCAATTATCCACAAAGTTGGTTACTCAAATTACAAGTCAGAATAATTGAAGAATAATTCAAAGATATGTAATCTCCAAAGATTAAAAGATATATATCAATGATTATCTCTTACAATTTATTCAAGTACTAAATCAAGTCCAAATACAGCTTCGGAAAATCTATAAATTAAGGGCCTGATAAAGGTCAAAGACACACTTGGAGAGAAAGAAACTTCATATCTCTACACTTGAAGGTAAAAGGGCATTTTGAAAGATGGAGGCATTCAATATTCAGTATGCCTAGAAGTAGCTAACTCCTTCATTCACGAGGTTAGGTGTAATGTATTCTTAATTCTCTATGAATTCCACTATTCAATATAATTCTTTTCCATCACTTTTGTGTTCTATTCTTGCTTTAATTGCATTATAATTATTGATTGCATATTTGTGGATATCTAATCATTGGACACGATATTAGAACCTAAACTAAAATAGACAACTAATTGATTGTTCATAAAGACATAAAGTACATAATTAGTCATTCATAACATCAAAATTTTAATCATTAATGCGAACTCTTAATAAGGTTTATACTTGTCGCTAAGACATTAGGGCTTGTTACATAATGTAACAACCTGGTCGGATATTACTAGTCTAAATAAAATAAAATAATAAGTAATAATAAAACTGCAATTAATAAAATCTCTTTTCTAAAAACGAAAGAAATTTAAAATTTATTAACGCGCGTGATTCCAAAATTACCAATTTAAAACTGAAATATTACAAGTTTCAAAGTGTAACATCCTTCATAAGGGAAATACAAGAAAATCATGTTTAATTAAAATAATCCCTACACTAGCCCCCACTCTGGCTTTATGCATCACTAGCTCCACCTGAAACATCATTTGTTTTCTTGTAACAAGTTACACGATCATCGTCATGCACAAGTAGATAGAGCGAGCTCAATATAATTTAACACACATACAGAATTATAAAACCCTCACCCAAAGCAAAAAATCATTAATTCGAGAACCTCCCTTGAGAATCATTCTTTATGCAATCGGAATCATGGCGAGGCACCATGTTCATCCAGCTTTTACACACTTTGATAATGACTTTAAGATAACACTTGTTGCCATAAGCCACCACTTGTGGCTCCACTGCTACGAGCCACAACTCATGATCACACATGCGGAAATATCATGTTACGTACCACCATCTACAACACCAAGTAGAGTTTCCCAATATAAATCACAATTTGTATTCTCAACATAAGATTCTTCACATCACATGCATTATTCAATCGTCTTTGTATAATATTTTCTTATTTATTTTAGAAAAGTTAAATATTTTAAAAAATTACATTTATTTTGCATATTTAATTAAAGATATCATCTGCGTCATGTAATTAGTTTGCATATCCAAAATTCGATTTTCACATACTTTGTATATATTTTTATTGTTTTTTATAATTTTTTAGAACAAACGGACGATTTCAAATATCTAATTTTAAACTTTTTATTTTTAGTCTGTTCCGTCGCAATTTAAATTATTGCAAAATACAAATAAAAGTAAATCAAAATAATCAATTATTATATGTCTAATCTATTAAATAATTTATTATATAAATGTATAATCAATTATATTAAAAAATTTATCAATTATTTTACCCAATAAAATGATATATGATAGATTTCTCATCAACCACACCAATTCCTTTATTCATAAGTCACTAATTAAAGAAAAAAACAAATTCTTATACTTTTATTTAATTACGAAACATTATGATAGTGATATGATGAATTACAATTCAAATATACAATAAATTATTTTGAAAAGTTACTACATCAAGTAGTTGTTATCAATGCCATTAAAAAATTGACTTTTTTTCCCTAGGCTATCCTCTTTTGGAAGAACATATAAATGAAAACGGAAACAGAATATTCTAAAAGAAGCACCAAATAAAGAAAAATATTTATTTTGCGAGAGGTTTCGATAAATGATAAAATGTGAACAAAATTTTTTTATGCTGAGAATTTCAGTAAATTTTTTCTTTTTCTTTTGATAATGAGTAAACTACGTGGAAGTAAGTTTTTTTTATCAACAGTGAAAACATGTGTTCATTCTTTTATAATAAAAAAAGAAATAAAATTATTATTATTATAATTACAAAAGTAAATTTTAAATAATTTTATAATTTTATAATTTTAATATTTGTAATTTTATTTTTTAAGATAATTATTTTATTATAAATAATTATTTTCATTTAAAAGAATAGTTAAATTTTAGAAAAATATGATTAAATTTAAAAAAAAATTCACTTAAAAGATATTTAGTGGCATGCAATTTTTGTGCCACGGAATTTTGTCATCTTTATTAAATGATGGGTATATTCGTATTGACTTTCTACTATTCCAAATGTAGTAAATGATGTTTTACAAAGAATTAAAAATTACAATGTTAAAATATGATATTGTTAAAAATTTAATATAAAAGATATATATTTTCTTTTCTTGTGGAGTACCAAAATAAAATTTATAATTATATAAATCTGAAATAAATGGTTAAACAACAATTAAATAAATGTAAAATAATTATAAAAAAAAGTGTGAATATCATCAAATATGTGATCTAGAGATATGTTATGAAACTATGAATGAAAAATAATAATATAAAAGATTTTAAGTTATCTAATAAATTAAAAATGTTTTAATAATTTAAGGAATAAAAATGAAAACATGAGATGAGAATCGGAACAAGAGATGAATAAATTTTTTTTAAAAAATAAGTATTACTTATCTCATATTGATGCCTAATTAAAAAAAATATTACCTAAATTTATACTTATATCTAATCGATATATAATAAATTCATTAAAATTAAAAGAAATTGAAACAATACATACCAAACCTATTTATTAGTCATTTTTAATTACAAATATGTGTTGATTTTGATAATATATTGACTATTGTACTATAAACAAAAAAAAACGATATATACTATTAATTTTATATGATTTAGTATTTATTTATAAAAAAATACATAATTATTATATATCTATTCGATTATATTAAAAAGATAATTATGTAAATATATAATCTATAACAATATAGAAAGATATATTCTTTTATGTACATATTTTGTTATTTCAATTTTATTTTTAGTTATTATTTTCAAACTTAATTATTTTATAAGTAATTTATCTTTATTTATAACAATAAAAGAGATACTTTTTTATATACACATTTATTATTCGAGTTTTACTCTTAATTATTATTTAAAAAATTAATTATTTTATAAATAATTTATCTTTAAGCGTTGTTTTAAAATTTTTTCTGTTTTTAAAAATTATTTTAAAATTTTTTTTGTGTACCTATTTTATATTTCTAGTTTTATATTTAATAACTATTTTAAAAATTAATTATATATATTTTATTTATCTTAATTCAAATTTTTCAAATTTTTATAAAAATTAAGAAACGTAAACACACATTTATTTATAATAGAAAAAACAATTTTTTACATCACGTATTTGTCATTCTATCTCCTTTATTTACATTTCCACAAGAAAAAAAAATCAAAATTGTCATACTTTTATATTTTCCTTTAATTATGATTGTGCTGACGATGAATTCCAATTTCAAATGTGCAATAAATTATTTTAAAAAGTTTGTTAACATTAGGGATGGCAACGGGGCGGGGCGGGTACGGGTATCATGATCCCATCCCCATCCCCATAATAAAAATTCATCCCCATCCCCATCCCCAAATCCAACGGGTATACAACTTTTGACCCATCCCCATCCCCACCGGGTAACGGGTATTTTCTTATACCCATACCCATACCCATTTTTTTATTGTTCCATATATCAATTAAATATTTTTTATAAAAAAAATT
>Ga0214544_1010901_pt1 | contig 13009 bp, 6 predicted proteins | sample CNSS3metaG_FD_160074 | JGI IMG/M metagenome (GOLD analysis project Ga0214544, IMG submission 160074) | Root nodule microbial communities from cowpea collected in UCLA plant growth center, Los Angeles, California, USA - CNSS3 | ecosystem: Host-associated > Plants > Roots > Nodule | place: USA...
TAAATAATATTATTATATATATATATATATATATATATATATATATATATATATATATATATATATATATATATTTCGTTTTCACTTTTCTTGCATTTTAAGTTTTGTTTATTTTTAATTCTTTTATTTTTTAACACACTATATTAAATTTAAATTAAAAAATGGAAAATAAATATAAGAAAACATAAAAAAAGCTAAAGAAAAAATAATTAAAATTAAAAGAATAAATTTTATTTTAAAAAAAGATAAAATTAAAAAAATAAAAAATATATTAATTATATAAATATATTAATTACAACGATACTTAAGAATAAATAAAATTATAAAACAATTTAAGTTAAAAATAAAAAATATATAAAACAAAAAATAATTAAAATTTAAAATTTTAAACTTTAAGTAAAATTAAAAAAAATTGAAAAAAAATTTAACTTTTCTAAATTTTAAATGTTTTTTGGTTCATTACTTGTTGATTTATTTATTTTTTATTTTTTCATATTTATTAATATATATTTAAAAATTAAATTTAATTGAAATTTTAACTTCTTTCAAATTTTAATTATTTTTCTTTAATTTTTTTTTATATTATTAATTATTTATTTATTAAGATATAAATATAATAAAATATTACTATTTTTTAGCACATATTTTAAAATAAAATAAAATATTAATAAATATGTATATATATATATATATATATAATATATAAATTTATATATTTAATTTAATTTTTATATAATATAAAAAAATAAAACTATATTAAAATTAAAAACAATTAAATTTAATTTAAAAAAAAAAAAAAAAAAAAAAATATATATATATATATATATATATATATATATATATATATATATATATATATATATATATATGGTTTTTACAAAGTATTGACATATTCACAAAAATAATGGTTAGAACTATCAAATACTTAAATTAAATCCCCGACAACGACGTCAAAAATTTAATGATGGTTTCTTAACAACTATTTCCCAACAAGTGCATTGGTGCATAGTAGTATCAACAAGTGTCGTATTCACAAGGATTTAGCGACCGTATTGGTAGTTTGATGTTTGGGTTTTTGATTTTTGATAAAGAGTGTGTGTAAAAGTAGATAGTAATAATTAAATTGAGCAGAGTAGGTGCTATTAATTGATTTCATCTCATCCTCTTCTACTATACTATTACAATCTTGTTAACTTATTGTGCAAATCATTCAGTGTCTTTGGAGTACTTTTTCTATGTAGATCAAGGTTCATCCCTTATACACTAGAACCTAAGAACTTCAAACCTAGTGTGACTCCTCAACTCTTGGTAGGATGAATCCTTGCTTTAATGTGCAAGACTCTCTCCTCCAGCATCCCCTCTGGCTACTTAAATAAGCACTAGTACAGGTATGATGATAGATTTGACCTTAGTTTAAGATCAGTCTTTCAACTCAATCCAAACCAGTGAAATAGGAGGAGTCATAAATTCATCCACACAAGTTGAGACCAGTCTTCCAACTCAAATCAAACCCGTGAAAGAAGATGAGTGATTAAGTCATCATTAACCATAAATCAAACCACAAACAATTGAATGAAAGCTAAGATAAATACCCAAGAAGTAGAAGTATATAAATTCATAATTGATTACATCAAACCTGGGCACGAGGGAGTTCAGCTACTCATAAAATATTACAATGCAATTCCAGCAACATCTACACATAAGATTTACATCAAAAGCACCTCCCTCATGGCTCACTGACTATATTCTATACTATTGCTACGATTTTTAACCTCCACTCAATGCCTGTAATGACAACCCAAGGTCTTTATTTATAAAAATTTTTGGGTGGTGCTCAGCCCAACTTTTAGTGCTCAGCCACAGGGTTACTTCACAAGTGGGTTTCTTTTTCAACTCAGCCACTTGTCCTAGTGCTTAGCACGTGACCTTTCCTTCTTTGAATGGTTTTCTTGGCTACTCAGTCTCATGGATTTGGGCTCTAGGTTTCCTTGCAAAAATAGAGTTTCCTCACGAGGCTCAACTCCATTTATTTTGCTCAGCTTGTCCTATTTTTTCTACTTCCATGCCTCAACTCTAGTACGGTGGCTTAGCTGCATTCTTGACTTTTTCTTTTATATTCACTGCAAAACATAAAAATATCATTATAGTTCATAAAACTCCAATTCTAAATACCTAATTCTATATCTTAAGTTAAGGAGATTTTTTTTGTACACAAATAACACCATTTGATACATGATAAGTGTCAATTTCAAATGGAAATTTTACTTATTCTTGACACTTATCAATGAGCATTCTAGAGGCTGAAGGTATTCAACATCATTCTTTTTCTAGTGTTCAGAACGTATAGGAGTAACTAATTCCCTATTCATAGGGGTTGAATGTAATGTATCTTAACTCTTTGTGATTTCTTCTATTCAATATATTTATTTCCATACTCTTTTGTTTTATTCTTGATCTTAACTGTATGATAATTATTTATGGCATACTTGTGGGTATCTAATCATTATACACGATATTAGAACCTAGACTAGAATAGACAACTACTTCATTGTGCATCTAGACATAAAGTACATAATTGGTCATTGTTAACATCCAAACTTAAGGCTTAATGCAAACTTTTAATAAGGAAAAGGTCTAAGACATTAGAGTTCTTATTAAAGTTTAGACTCTTCACTAAGACATTAGGGTTTGTTACATAGTAGTGTGAGTGCTAGAGTCAGGAATTAGAAATATATTGTTAGTATTTTCATATTGATTTGATGCATGAAATTTAACCCAAGTGAAGCCTTTACCATATATTTTAATTTCATAAATTTTATTTGTTTTTTGTAATTTTGAATTATTTTATAAAAAAAATTAATACTTTTCATTATTTCAAAGTTCTTGGCTCTAATTAGTAAACAATCATATATAGTTATTCTACACAACGTGAATCTTTGTGGGAAAATAATATCTTTACTTATCTACTTTATTATTTGTGCAATTTGTTACATTTATCAATCTCGCAACACTAAGACATTAAGGCTTATTAAAGAAGGTGTGAATGTCAGAGCATAAATTAGAAGTATATTGTTTTGTATTTTTGCTTTGAATTGGATCGTGAAACCCAACTCTGACGAAATCTTTACCAGATAGTTCATTAAATCAATTTAGTTGTTGTCTACAATTTTATAATTATTTTATAATTAAAAACCAATAATTTTTATTACTTCAAAGTTTTTCGCTTAAATCAGTAAAGAATCACAATTTTTTTAAACAACGTGAGTCTTTGTAGAAAAATGACATCTAGACTTGTTCACTTTATTTCTTATATAATTTGGTATACTTGTCAATGTCATAACATCATGTACCTTTAAAATACAAAAACATAAAAATAAAGTTCATTGGTTCGTTAAACCGCTCCAATCTCATTTCCCTGTCCTTTATTAGATTGAGCAATATAACTAGAGGCATAAATTAAGTTGTTGTTAATGGAGGAAAAAAAAGGACATTATCAAGCTACAAACCACCATCTAAAATCGCATTGCCCTTCTTTGTAGTGATGACCTCATTTTCATTCGACAGACAATCTTATTGGTATGTTTGTATTTTTTTATATATTTATCAAACAATATAAATTATCACATGGTGTGAGAACCATTTTAATAGTCTAATGAATGGCATTTTATCTTCAAGACGATACTTAATTTTGGAAACATTTAATATGTCAAGAAGTTGTTGTCATTGTATTGGTGCGATCAATGGTGGAGGATCATTGGGACATGCAGGTTGCATGGAGGACCTAGTTTTGAGAAAGTAGAACATGTTGATTCCATCCTCATTTTTCTTAGGTATATTTATGCTTTTTCTATTTCTAATTTTATCCCATGCTTCAGGAGACTTGACTTGGATGGACACTAGAAGAAGGTGAAGGAAGCTTTGAAAGTGATAAAGAAATATCATGATCCCATCGTTGAAGAAAGAGTTAAACAATGGAGTGATGCCCTAAAGATTGAAGAACAAGACTAGCTTGAAATTTTGATCTCCTTGAAAGATGCCAACAATATTGACATTGGAAGAAATTAATGCACAGATTGTGGTAATATTAATATTTATGCATTATCATCTTTGTCTTCTGCACTGTAGAAGAAATATTTCTCTTCTCATGAACAATGATTCTTGGAAACCCTAATGCTATGCGTTATCATATTTCAATTCTCTGTAGTTATGTATTACGAATTAAAAATACTTCTCATGAACAATGATTCTTGGAAACCCTAATGCTATGCGTTATCATATTTCAATTCTCTGTAGTTATGTATTACGAATTAAAAATAGGAGTAATAAGAAAAAATATTATGAATTAATGAATTAATGATTGTCCATTCACTACAAAAAAACATGTAAATACCGACGTTTATTTTTGTAATTTATGTCATTTTTAGCTGTCGTTATTTACTTGAGTGACGGTTTCCTGAAATGTCGTAATTCTTGTCGTCACAAAGTATAATATGGCGGTTATAGATGAACTGCCGCAACAACCGTCATTTTATATAACTTATAAAGTGACGGTTTAAAGAGGCAAAAAGCATCATTTAAAACTGACGAATATTTTTACTGGATGGCAAATATAATGTGAAAAACGACGTTTTAAACTGACACTATTATCATTATATTATGACATTTTAAAATGTCACCAGTTTAATTAATTACAATTAATTTTGAGATTAATTACATCATTATCAAATGTATCAAGTGACGTAATTTTAATATTTAATTATTTATTCTTTTTTAATATTTCTTATACTTTCATAATTCGATAAAATTATTTTTTCATGATAATTTAAAATATATAAAAAATTATAGCTCTATCAAATAGAAATTGATAAACTAAATTGATTCATTGTCAATATAACATAACTACGCCAAAGTACCAATTCAAGCATTTGAGAAAAAAAAAAAGACAACACTGAGAGTACCAAAATATTCAAGCATCTGAAAAAAAAGAAGACAACATTAAAAGTCCTAATCCTAATCCTAAAATACTTTTCTTTCACCACTAGCTTCGATTATATTATTTGAAGATGATACGTCACTCCCAACATATAGTACCTACAATGATTAAAGAATAAGAATATCAGTTTATGAATTAGATAACAATACAATAAATTTAAGTAATATTGTTTTCTACGTTATATCTTATTAGCAGAGAGATGTACCAAACCAATAACCATTACAACAAGATGTTTCGAGACTTCTTCTCTAAAAGCAATAGAGATAAGCAACTTTGCATTTGATTCTTAACCGTTACAGGCCCACTTTCTATACAACCTAAGCCTGCAAAGAAACAAAATGTAAAATAAAGATTAAACATGAAAAAACCAAGGAAGTATTAAAATAAAGGTTGCATGAACTAAGAAACCAAGATCAAAATATGTAAAACAAGAAACCAAGTTACATCTAAATCTAATGGATTTTGAATCTAATGGCCCAAAGCAGCAACAATTTGTTCAGAAAATCTAATGGATTTTGAATCCTATGTAACAAGCATTCTTAGGAGATAGCCACTATCACCGAAAGAAGACTTTTTTTTCGGCTGTGGTACAAAATCAGTATTTGAATAAAAGTTTATAAATGAGCTTGGGAAGCACCAGAAAAGTAGACAGAAAAAATCTCACACAAGAAAACTTAAATAAAATGTGTCAACTTATTATCTGATCAATTATTAATTTTTCTATCATATGTAGAACAAGAGAATTGCCACCCATCTGTGTAATGTTTGATCAAAAAATTGTTGTCATTGACTTTAAAGTTTGGCAAAGTGGCAAACTCATTTTCCTAAACTCTCCATCACACTCACCTATCTATCTACTTTCCCTTCAATTTTCTTTCCTTTATAGAGGATTCATCACACTTTCAGCACTTGCATTTCATCATTTCCTTCATCGTTCAAAGTCATAGATTCAATTTCGCCCACATCACACTCTTCATATTCAATTTCTTTACCTTTATTCATTACACCAACCAAAACCTCCAAAACACACAACACGCACAGAGCAAAGGGGCACCCATATAGAACACACAGCTTGAACCTTCACCATCCACACCCATCACAAAACCACACGAGAATCACAAAGACGTCATCATCTTCATCTTCAAACAAATATATAAGGATCACAAACAAATTCAATTTATCCAAAAACCAATTGACATCAAAACATAGCACAACAAACAAATATCGCCTTTCCAAAAAAAAATATTGTCATTCCACGAAATCATAACATCTCTGTAACATCAATAAAGTCGCTCATAACAATATATGACCAGAAAATAGCATAATTTTTGGAAAGGAAAGAAATCAATAATTCAATAGGGGGAGTTTCTCCATAAAGTCGTTAACTTTGACAATTCCCATAAGAGACGAGGAAGGAAACATGATTTAATTGAACATAGGAAGAGAAGAACCTAGGAATTTTGTTGTGAGACAATTAGACTTGAAGGAAAATGAGGTACCTGAACATGAAGAGAAGAAGCGATGTTAGTGTTGTCACTAGAATTGAAGAAGAAGCAAGGGGTGCCATGTTCGGGTTCAACGATGAATCGAACCCCAATGCCTAGAGGCAAACCCTCTTCGGTTAACGTATACCTCCAATTCACCTGAATCTGCATACACAGAAAGATAATCAATACAACGCTCCAAACCCACCTTTCTACTCGCATCATTCATCACCCTCGAGCCATATACAACAAAACACCCAAAATCACCATAACAACCCCAACCACAAGAATAGAGAATAGAAACCCAAATTCCAGTACCAAACACTCAAGCCTCATATACCCCAATCAGCCAGTCGCAACAATTACGAACCCAGTTGCGGTGGCTGATGCGGTGGTGGCGAATTGCGCTGTCTCGAACGTGCTGGAGAAACGGAGGAGGAGACGCTGTTAACGCTAGTGTAGGAGCGCTTCATGCGTGGCGGAGCGAAGGGCGACGGGGTCGCCGGTAAGGCCTCCGGCGGGTGTCGGTGTCATTGGTGATGGCTAGAAGGTGAACGCATGTTTCAGGGGTTGGATTGGTGTTGTTGGTGTCGAGAAGAAGAGACTGCCAAGAAGGAAAGAGCGAAGTCGAAATGGTGTCGCTGACGTTGGCCTTGGCCGACCATGGGGGGCAGCGACATCAGCGATTGCGGCGGCGACGTGGAGGCTCGACATGGGCTGCAGTTGCTTGAGTTTGGAAGAGGCAACAGAGAAGGGGCTGCCTTGGTGAAGTGAGCTTAATTAGGGTTAGAGAAAAAATGAGTCTGTGTGGTTTTTCTCGTGCACCCCCAATATTAATCCCAGGCCAGAGACAAGGGTCCAGAAACCTGATGATAGGCTGTTCACGATGGAGGTGCAAACATAGATCGAGAAGGAAGGAGAAAGTAGAAAGAGGTGAAATGAAGGAGAAAGGAGAAAGGAGAAACAGGCTAAACGGAGAGGTGAGTGAACGAAGAGGTGAGTGAACGTTGTGAGAATGAAGTGATTTAGGGTGAAATGAAGGAGAAAGGAGAAAGGAGAAAGAGGCGAAACGAAGAGCTGAGTGAACGTTGTGAGAGTGAAGTGATATGGGGTTTGAGTAATTTGGGTGTCATTGGAAAGTTAAGAAAATATTAAATTGTTGAGTGGGAAAATGAAATAGAAAAGAGATGGAACAAAGTTTTACAAAAAAAAAAAAGAGGGTATCGAGATAAAAGTGGGACAGAAAATAATTTCATAAAATTATAAAAATAATGTTTTATATAAAGTGGCATTTCAAAATGACACAATTTTAAATAATAATATGACAATGTAAAAGATGGTGGTTAGAAACGTCATATTATACATGTATATTATGGTTGTTATCAAACTAACATATTATACTGCGAAAAGCCACAATTTTAATTAACCGTCGTATTAAAAACATCGTTATATACATGATTTTTTGTAGTGATTGATTTGATACATTTAGTCATATGATTGATACTCATATGATTCATTATTTTTTATGTAAATATTTGTATTGACTACGTTGATTTGTTTCGTTTATGGAATACATGTTGTATCTATAAATAAGACTTTTTCTATCAATAATAAGACACATATGACTTGCTCCCTATTCTCTCATTCTCTATTTTCTATTGTTTGTTCTCTTCTCTATTATCTATTATTATCTCTATTATTCGCTTTATTTCATAACAAAAATAAATATTTTTCCATAGATTACAATTAATTTATAGTACATTAAATTTTGTAAAAGAATTATTTCATTTTTTAACTATTTCTTTCACTTATACAATTAATTATATTTATTATCTCAATAAATTATGTTATGAATCATATAATATGGAACCAAAATAAAGTTAACATTGACAAAACTTTTACTTATAACATAACGATGAATGCTATGAATGACAATGAGGATCAATAAGCAATGATCATTGAAGATTTTTGGCAAAAAAAAAAAGATTGGCCAAAATGAAAATATGCAAAGAAGCATAATATATTTGCTTGCTAAACGAAAGGTTTTTGGACGTATAATTCGCACACCTGAAGTTGTGAAACCCGTTGGGTACATATGGATTTTTGCACAAAAATCAAATTAAGAATAATGAAATTGTTAGATACAAAGCACAATTGGTTGCTCAAAGTTATTCACAAAACCTTGTATTGATTTAAGAAAAAACATATTCACTAGTATTGGATGCAACAACATTGTAATATTCTATTATCCTAGTTGCACAACAAGGTTTGCATTTACATCTAATGAATGATGTTATAACCTATTTGTACATTTTTTTTAGAATCATATTTATATGAAAATCCCTGAAGGATTTTATTTGCCCAACAAGACAAATTCTAAAGAGGGTTATTCAATAAAATTGAACATGCTCTTTTATTGATTAAAGAAACCAGGACGTGTGTGGCATAACCGTCTTATTGAGTACTTATTAAAAGAAGGATATAAAAATGATCCTATTTGTTCTTGTATTTATATGAAAAGATCCAAATAATGAATTTGCCATAATTATTGTTTATGAAGATGACATAAACATCGTTGGAACTCCTAATGAGCTCACAAAGGCAATTGATTACTCAAAGAAATAATTTGAGATGAATGATCTTCGAAGGGCAAAGTCTTATTTGAAATTAGAAATTGAGTATTTAAATAAAGGTGTTTTTATACGTCAAGAAGCTTGTATAATTAAGGTGCTTAAAATGTTCTAAATGGACAAGTCATGTCCATTATGCACTCCAATAGTTGTGAGATCGTTAGATGTTGATAAAGACTATTCTTAGACCTCAAGAAAATGATGAATATCTTCTTGGTCCAGAAACACCATATCTTAGTGTCATAGAAACACTAATGTATCTTGCTAATTATACTTGATCTAATATTGCATTTATTGTAAATTTGTTAAGCAATATATAGTTCTTCAACTACAAGAAGAAAATGGTTTGGAGTAAAACATATACTTCGTTACTTTAAGGGTACTATGAATATGGGCTTATTCCATCCAAATGATTCAGATTCATACCAATGGGTTATGGATATGGATGTTATTTTACATATTCTTACAATGTCACAATGGTTGATCACAAACAAGATGTTTGTTCACATGTGGTAGCACAATGGTTTCATGAAGGTATATGAAACAAACCATAGTAGCAACATCATCTAATCATAGAGAATTACGAGGAAAGTTGTGAATATGTTTGGTTAAGGTTTATAATTCAACATGTGTAAGAAACTTGTGACTATCCCCGACAAAGATGGAATCAACAACCATATATGAAGACAATAGTGTATTGTTCAATTGAAAGGATGATATAGATATCCAAAAATTCATTCATGTGAAAATATGGCAGGTCTATTTATGAAGTTTTTGCCAAGAAAAACTTTTGAGCAAATGATTCACAAGTTCGGACTCTGTCACCTTAATGATGTAAGTTTATATGAGGAAGAGAAATAGAATATGTGATGAACAATATTGTATTACAGAATACATAATGTTGTACTCTTTTTCCTTCACTAGATTTTTTCTTATCCCAAAGGGTTTTTCCTAGTAAGGTTTTAACGAGACACATTCTTGTATCAATGGACACTCAAGGGGGAGTGTTATGAATTAATGAATTAATGATTGTCCATTGATTTGATACATTTACTCATATGATTGATACTAATATGATTCATTACTCTTTATGTAAATTTTTGTATTGACTACGTTGATTTGTTTCCTTTATGGAATACATGTTGTATCTATAAATAAGACTCTTCCTATCAATAATAAGACACAGATGAGTTGCTCCCTATTCTCTCATTCTCTATTTTCTATTGTTTCTTCTCTTCTCTATTATCTATTATTATCTCTATTATTCGCTTTATTTCATAACAAAAATAAATATTTTTCCATAGATTACAATTAATTTATAGTACATTAAATTTTGCAAAATAATTATTTCATTTTTTAACTATTTCTTTCACTTATACCTAATTAACCAAGCTATAATTTAGGGCAAAGTCAAAATTTTTATTCTTTTTATAATGACATATTGAGAAAACCGTTTAAATATATAATATCTCTCTCTAGGCATAGGTTAGCACATGTACACTATATAAATTAATTTGCAACTTGCCCAGGCAGAAACAAATCATATTTCATAAATTTAAATTAACATGTCCTTGTCTCCCCTTCACTTTCTTGTCCCCCATTTAAAACATTGACTCATGGTTAAGAAAATTCGCTTTCTCATTTTTAGTTTTTCTCTCATGTAACAAGATTTATTTGCTCAAAGAATGGTAGTTTTCTTTCATTGCATGATCATTTAAATCTTGCAGAGCCACTTAGGGCAGTTGCTAAGCCCAGATTAGCACTGCACTTATATCACCTTTAATTTAGCACAAGAATTTGCCAAAGCAATAAATATTATTCTTAAATCAATGTGTTAAATATATGATATCTCATGTGTTATGAATAAGGACATATAATGTTTTGTCGCTGGTTGGGTTTTGGATGATCTCAAAATTTCTGAGAAAATTAGTTTGTGTTTGTGCTGTTTTGAAGCGTTTTTGTCGTTGGGCGGCGCCATTTTCCTCATTGCTCCACGCTCAACGTGTTTGTTATTAGCTTAGCGTGTTTTTCTGTAATTAATTTTCCTTTGTTATATATGTATGCCTCTTTGGCTTCTTCGGAGTGTACTCTTTTTCAGATTCAATAAAATCGTTTTCCTTGATGATTTCACTTGTTTTTGTTTCACAGATTTTATTTCTTCTCTCTTCTTAGAGCTTTGTTAAATACGTTTGCATATTCCTGATTTATCTGCTTGTGATCACTGTCTCTGATCCTTCGTTCTCTTCAATTTTGGTTTGTTTGTTGTTTACTCTTTCTTAGTTAATTTCGAAGGGTTATCCAAATATGAATGACCACATGATTTTGTTTCTCATTTGATAAATCACTGTATGAATAGAAAACCAGACTTAATTGATTGAATTTGGGTCCTCTACTGATCTGGACTGTCTGAAATATTGCTTATATAATGTTTATCATTTTATTATATGGATTTTACGAGTGCAGGAGGATTATGGAAGTTATTAGCGTGCCATCACTCCCTAAATTTGTAAAAAAAAAATACATATACTCTATTTATAATGAGAATTTATGAATTAAATTAGATAGATATTAAATTTTTTATAAAAATATTGTTTAATGTTAGTAAATAATAAAAAATTAAACTAACTATTATAAAGAAAAAAAGTCTGATTAAGATTTTTTTTCCTCTTTCCTTATCTCTTGAGTTACTTACTCTTTCTACTCATCACTCATTTCAACACATGTTTTCTTCTATTTCGAAAACATAAAATTAACTCTTATAGTATCTTAAAGAAAAAATAAAGATAAATCTCTCTTCTGTCATTTGATAATAATATTAGTTTCATAGTAACATTCTCTCATGCATATATATGGTAATTGTTATGTGTTTTCCTATATATATTTTTTTTAGTAATTACACTTATCATTCTCTCTCAATTACCACGTTTTGCAACAATTCTCCTTCGACCTATGTAGGAGATGACAAAAAGAGCCTTGGCGACAAATACTTCATTTTTATATTTCGGATTAGGTGTTCCGAAAGATATTTCTAAATTTGAAATGTAAGAAAAAATCTAGAACAAATGTTTCCCAAGGTATTTCCAAATTCGAAAAGTACATTCTAAAAGGTTTATTTTTAAAATTATTTTTTATATTTCAAAATGGCTGTTCTGAAAAGTATTTTTGTATTCATAAATATATTTCAGAATTGAAAATACATTTCGGAAAACGAAAAAGGATTTCCAGAACAAATATTTTGAAAATCATTTATGAATTTGGAAATACATTCCAAAACACCAATTTTGGGAAACTTTTTTTTTGTTTTGAATTCGCTGTTACAAAAAGTATTTTTGAATCTCGAAATATCTTACAAAATAGTCATTCTAGAATATAAAAAAAAAAAATTGATATGATTGTAATGTATTTCCAAATACAAAAATTATTTTTGAAACATTTATTTTGAAAAAAAAATTTGAATTGAATGTTATGAAATGTAATAAATATTTCTAAAAAAATTGATCTATACAAAGAACTTAGTCGATGGCGAGATGAATATGCAACATTAGTTGGAGGCTATGATCGTCTGAAAGAACTGAGAAAGTCTTTGCTAGTTCATCCACCATCAGGGGTATAACTTCTACACACTAATGTTGAAACTTATGTATTAAAAGTTTATGATTTTGTTTTATTATAATCTAATTAATTATATACAGGCTAATCGAGACAAGTGGATGACTATACCAGACATGGGGTATGCGATTGCTAATCCGTATAATGTAATCCTCGTGTGCTTGTTATCAGTTCAGAATTTGACGATATTCCCACTTCGTACATCCCCACCTATTTCGCAAAGTCAACATCGACTAATTTGTATCGGACATGTTTACAGTTCTCATTTTGTGCAGGTATATATGTTTATATAT
>Ga0214544_1010903_pt1 | contig 13009 bp, 5 predicted proteins | sample CNSS3metaG_FD_160074 | JGI IMG/M metagenome (GOLD analysis project Ga0214544, IMG submission 160074) | Root nodule microbial communities from cowpea collected in UCLA plant growth center, Los Angeles, California, USA - CNSS3 | ecosystem: Host-associated > Plants > Roots > Nodule | place: USA...
TATATATATGTATATATATACATAAATATATATATAAATATATATATATATATATGTATATATATATACATATATGTATATATATATATATTTTACAACGTACTTTTTATTTTTTAATTCTTCTAATTGTTTGTTTTTCGTGAAATTCATTCTCATCTTTAATATATTTCATTTTATTATCGTAACATTTATCCATTTATGTTCAATTGATGTATGTTAATTAAATATTTTTTTTGTCTCACATTTTTATATTTCTATTATTTCTTAATATTTTTATTCATTGTATATTTTCCTTTCACATTAAAATGTTTAACAATCTTAATTCAAGTGTTTAATAGCATAAATATTTCATTTACTAGATAATATAAAAACTTTATCTTTTTTTACTCTATTATTATTAATTTTTGTTTCATTTGAAGAACTTTTTTGGTTTGCTAAAACAATTTTTGTTATTTCTCAATCATTGACTATGTTGATATTTAAAAAGTTTTCTTAGATCTCTAAGGTATTTTTCATTTTATCATAACTATAATTATATATTTGGTTTCTTTTGTGCGATTTCATTCAATAATCTTTCAAATTATTTTCAAGACACATATTTGAAATATTTTTAATATTTTTATTTGTTGTTTGATTTTATCATGTAGTATACTATTTTTATATATTTTATATAACTATTTTTTTATTTTCTAACTCATTATCAAACTGTAATTTTGTCACTATAATTGTATAAAAAAAATTATTTACTATAACATAAAAATTTAATATAATTGCTATGGTTTTTTTATTACCATTCAACATATATTGAAGTTCAAAAGATACAAGATCTATGTTGAAATTTTATTATTATTAGTTTAATCTTTATTCTTTGCATGATTTTGATTAAGTGATCTATTATAAGCTTTATTAATGTATAAAAAGATATTCATTAGAATCTAAAAAATTGAAGTAAACAGACAATTAAAATATATTTTAATTTCATTATTTGATTTCCTTTTATATTTTTTAAAAATATTTTTAATTTTATTAACTAGGTATCATTAAAGTTTGCAAATTTAATAAATGTTTTGGTTCTCATGAAATTTTATTTGATATTCTAATTTGAAATGTATAATTATAATTTCTTTTTAAATATTTGATATTGAAGAAACAACTCTCCACTTAATATTGAATATTTGATAATATTATGTTTCATTTCCCATAATTTTATATTATTTTATAAAAATTAATTAATTAATATTGAAACAGTAAGAAATCGGGTATGTGTATGAGTACAAGTATATACCCGTTACTCGGTGGGGATAGGGATGAGACAAAAGTTTGATACCCGTTGGATTTGGGTATGAGGATGGGGATGCATTTTTTTATGGGGATGAGTGTGGGATTGTGAAACCCGTCCCCGTTCTGCCCCATTGTCATCTCTAGATGCAAGAAACATGCCAACGGTCGCCTCGCACATAGGGGTCGACACCACGTAAACCACCCCACCCCAGATTATGCTTGTGAATCCAGGAAAATTAAGGGTAGAGCAAGGACAATCCGAGTATAAGAGAGAAAGGAAGACATTAGAAAAAGGATGGATGGTTCTGACGCTAAAGAGGTTACACAAAGCATTTACTCAAACAACTTCCTAAATCTTGTGTTCATCGCACGAAAAGTGATCGTCTCACTCGTCGGCCACTGTTCAGCTTGTCGTCGACGACAACAAATACTAGTACTTTATAGTTCATAAATAAATTAGTTCACACAACACGCCAGAGTTAAGGATGTCAACAGGGCGGGTAGGGTACGGATAGTAACTCCTCCTACCCTACCCGCGGGATAAGTATATGCCTCATATTGGTCCCCATATTCATGTAGGTATCCAGTATACAGGTACTCACATAGTTTTTTAATTTCCACGAATATTCACAGGTATTAGGTATATAAAAAAAATTAAAATTTTAATAACATATTTTAATCATAAATTCAAATAAAATACAATACAAAACATTCATAAATTTCAAACAAAGTTCAAATAACTCATCAAAATAGTGTTGAATGACCGTTTACAAAGAAATAAATAATTTTTACAACCAATTGATAAAATATAACACATTCAAAATCAATGTGTTAATATTTTTATCATATTTTTTTAATTTAAATTAGAGTATAAAAGTATATGTATCCATGGATATGGATATTGTGATATGCGTACCCACCTCATTATCATGCGGGTATAAAAAATATCTGTTTCTATTATTCATTGATATCCATTCATAATCAATTTTCTACCCATTAAGAGTTTTATCATAAATATCCATGATTACGCATTTTTGTAGGGTTAAATATGTTTTTGGTCCCTTAACTTTCAGTAAATTTTGGAATTAGTCCATTTTAAAACCTTAGACCAATATGTGAATTTAGTCATTTTAATCAAATTTTGTTAGGTTTATTTGATCTTTTATACGTATTTCAGGATTGTACTTGAGTTGTTTATACTGTTTGACATATTTTTGTTTTAATATTAAGTAAATAAATTTAACTAAATTTGATTAAAAGAACTAAATCTACGTATTTCAAAAAAAGAAAAATTAAATTAATGAAAAAATTCGAAATAAATTAATTATAAAATTCACTATGGGACAAATACATATTTAATTTTTTTTACATCCATATCGACATTCACAATTCACAATCTACAATCTCCCGACAACGTGGCACTGTAATTATCTTTTATTTATTAAAGATTTTCTTGCAGCATAGCATAAAGAATTAGGATTTATTTATAAATATAAAAGGTAATAAGAGTGGGTAACAAAGCAAGCATGGTGTTCTCCGGAAACACTTATCTTGCAGTCCAAATGAAATCAGACATATTATTGAGACGAGCTTATAACAAAAACAACATAAAACGAATGATGATAATGCATTCAACAAGGAAATAAGAGTTTTCTATGGTAGTTGCTTTGATCTCAGGCAAGGATTGCTGCTCCGGCAACGATGAGGGCCCCAGCAGAGAGAGAAGCAAGGAGAGAGGGAGCGGAGGAAACGGGAGCCGGTGCCGGAGCTGCAGATTCCACGTTGATGACGAGCTTCATTTCATGATTACTGCAGTGGTTGCCTTTGCTGCAAATGTACCACTTCTTCCCTTCTGATTTCAGCAGGATCCCGTCCTTTCCGCTTGTGAATACCTCGTTCGCCGACGTGGAACTGCAATCCTGGAACTCTGTTCCGTTCACTTTCACCACGTCGTGCTTCGAGCTGTCATAGTTGAACACTGCCATAAAGAGCATCTTCGTCTTAGGAAAGGAACTCCAAACACTTATAATAACACTACTCATCATGAAACTCTTAAAACCCAGTTAGAAATTTGCATTGTAAATTACTAACCCTTGTTTTTTGTTTTATGTTTAATAAAACAGTATAAAAGATCCATGCAAATAATAGTGATAATTTCGAGAAGTAGGTAGGGTTTTTCGGAACATACAGAGGTTGTCACCGACACGGAAAACCTTGTCTTGTGCCCAAACTGTGTAGTTGAAATCAAGAGTCCAACCCTTGTCGTCACCCACAACATAATCAGTAGCCATAGCAACTGAGGAAAGCAGAACCATGGAGATGGCAAAGAAGGCAAGAGGAGCTGAAGAAGAAGATGAAGAAGAAGCCATTTGATTTGAACTAAGGAGTTAGAGTAAATTAGGGAAGAACTAACAAATGTTTTCTATGCAAATGGTGTTGCTTAGATGAATTGTTAGGTCACACCGATTTCAAACTGAATGAGGATTAGATATATAGGAGTTGTAATGTATTGATTTTATCGACGTACATGGCCGGCTTTTACCCTCTATGAGTTGTATTTACTCTTCCAAGTACAACTTTTCTTGGACTTAATCTTAAACTGGACATTGTAAATTATATCTCTCTCCTTTTAATTAGACTTAATTAATTAATATGCATAAATTAAGAAATGTTTACTATGTAAAAGGTTGGCGCATTCTCACTCAAGCATATGCATTGATTTTGATGCTTTGCATCTCGAATGATGAATATTATTAGATAATTATATTTGAGAAAAAAAAAATATTAGTTAATTTTGACATATTAAAACATCAATTGTTTTACAATAAATAAACGTTTAAAATTATAATAAAATGTAAAAGAAGAAGAAGAAGATTATATTGTTTTTTTAATAAATAAAAGAAATAGTGTTAAAAAAATATGTTGTATATTTATTTTTATTTTTTGTTTAGAAAGAATGAGGTGATGGATGTATGCCATGTGGAAGGAGGGGAATGGATAGAGCATTGGAAGAGAGAATATTTGTTCCGGCGGCCTGCTTTCTGTGGTGTCCTACTATTTGCCTGCAGACTTACACCATATACACCCTGAACAATAGCCACCGCTGATCACGATCATGATCGGTTTTGGCTTTTCTATGGGAAGATGGGAGATGAAGCGGAAATGAAGTGGAAATATATGGATTTGGTTCAAGAAAAAGTAAGGAAAAATAAAACATAATTATGTTCCGGATATAACGTCTAATTGTCTGTTTAAATAATTTTTTTCGATCTTTGGATCTTTATTCCGGCTGGTCGTTCGGTCCAGTTTAAGAATGACAACGTGATAAGATCGGAATGAGTTTCATTATTTCATATTCATCTTAAAAAAAAATTTATCATTATCCTTATACCCAATCTCAATAAATAATGGATATATACTCGTACTCGTACATGTTTTCTTACTGTTCTAATATCAATTAATTAATTTATATAAAACAAAACAAAATTACAGTAAAGGAAATATAATATTATTAAAGGATTAAATATGATTTTGGTTCCTTAATTTTTAGTAAATTTTGAAATTATCCATTTCGAAACTTTGGACCAATTTAGTTATTCATCTTTCGAAATACTTGGATTTAGTCCTTTTAATCAAATTTTGTTAGGTTTATTTGATGTTTTGTACGCATTTGAGAATTGTATCTGAGTTGTTTATATTGTTTGACATATTTTTGCTTTAATGTTAAGTTAAATACTATTATGAAACATGTTGAAATGTCAAATAAACTTAACAAAATTTGATTAAAAGGACTAAATCCACTTATTTTGAAAGACAAAGGACTAAATTGGTCCAAAGTTTCGAAATGAACTAATTTCAAAATTCACTGAAAGTTCAGGGACCAAAAACATATTTAACCCATTATTAAATATTGAAAAGACGATTTTTTTTTCAATTTTAAATATTATGAAAGAAATTATAATTGTACACATTTCAAATTAGAATACCAAATAAAATTTCATGAGAACAAAAACATTCATTAAATTTGCAAATGTCAATAAAACCTGTTGATAAAATTTAAATATTTTTTAAATATAAAAAGCAAACAAATATTCAAAATTTAAAAAATTTAAAAATCTATTTACTTAAATTTTTTAAATTCTATTGGAATATCTTTTTTTATACACTAATAACAGTTATAATACATCACTTGATCAAAATCAAAAAATATTCAAAGATTAAACTAATAATGATATAAATTTAACATAAATCTTTTATCTTTTGAACTTCAATATATTGGATGGTGATAAAAAAAATTAATGATAATTACACTAAATTATTATATTATAGTGAATAAAATTTATTTATACAATTATAGTGATACAATTACATGTATGATAATGAGTTAGAAAATAAAAAATAATTATATAAAAAATATTAAAAAAGTATTATATATGATAAAAATAAACAACAAATAAAAATATTAAAAAATGATAAAATGTGTGTCTTAGAGACAATTTGATAGACCATTCAATGAAATCACACAGGAAAATAAATGTATAATTAATGGGTATGATAACATTAAAAATACCTTGGAGATGTAAGAAAAAAATTTTAAATATCAACCTAGTCGATGGTTGAGAGATAAAGAAATTGTTTTAGCGAAACAAAATAGTTCTTTAAAGGAAACAAAAACTAATAATAATATAATAAATGAGATAAATTTTCAATTTTCTATATAACCTAGTAAATGAAAGGTTTATGCTATTGAACCCTTAAATTGAGAGTGTTAAACATTCTTGTGTGAAAAAAAAAATAAACAATAAATAAAAATATTAAAAAAGAGTAGAAAGATTCAAATGTGATATTTAAAATATATTTAATTGGCATACATCATTTGAAAATAATTGCATAACAGTTGTGATATAAGAAGAAAATATCTTGGAGATGCACAAATGACGAATCTTGGCTAGGAATGACAACGGGTCAGGTCGGGCATGGATAGTGCCTACCCGTAACCCGACTCGCAAAAAAAAAATTCACCCACTATTTGTCCGTTAACTTATCAGGTATCCACGGGTACTCGTGAATACCCGCATACTAGTGAATATTTAAAAAAATATATTTTATAAGTTTTTTTAAAAAAATTATAAATTATAAAATATAATATAAGTTAAATTAAATTAAATTTTAATTTTAATTAAATTTAAGCTAATAAAACATAATTTTAATTAAATTTAACTTAATAAAATATAAATTAATTTTAATTTTTTGTAGGTATTGGGTACTCGCAGGTACAGGTAGTATGATACCCGCAAATGACCCGTTTATAAGCGAGTATTAAAATACTCGTTACCCGCGGGTAATAAATACTTGTCACAGATTTTATTAGTAGATACCTGCGGGTGCAGGTATTTTTACCATCCCTAATCTTGACCAATAATTTTGGAGGAGTCAAAATAATACATTCAAAATTTATAAAGTTATATTTGATATGAACATCTTTTTAAATAAACTCTCTTAATTTCATCTTTTTTTTAAGATATTATCACATTTAAGGACGTTTTTCTTAATTCAAACTCATCACTAGTAATTCAGTAGTAACTTTATCATATGTTCCTTCTGCTACGGCCCCAACGAATGCGTCGATGTCTCTATCTCCTATAATTTGCAGGAAACATGTACACAGCGACGACGACAACCCACTGTGTAAGGCACAACTAGGGATGGCAACGGGTCGGGTCGGGCACAGATAGTGCTTACCCGCAACTCGACCCGCCAAAAAAAATCTGCTCGTTACCCGCCCGTTTACCCGCCGGGTATCCGCTTCAAAAATACCCGCAGATATTTTTAAAACCTGCGGGTACCCGTGGATACCCAATACCCGCAAATATTTGAAAAAAATATTTTATAAATTTTTTAATATAAAATTATAAAAATAAATATAAATTAAATTAAATTTTAATTAAAATTAAATTTGACATAAAAAAATATACTGTTAATTTTAATTTTAATTAAATTTAACTTAATAAAATATAAATTAAATTTTAATTTTAATTTTTTGCGGGTAACGGGTACCCGCGGGTACGGATAGTATGATACCCGCACTTGACCTGTTTATAAGCGGGTATTAAAATTCTCACTACCCGCTACTCGCGGATAATAAATACCCGCGGGTACTAACTATCCGTCGCGGATTTTATCTGCGGATATCCGCGGTACGGGTATTTTTGCCATCCCTAGGCACAACCTTGGGAGTAGAAGTCCCAGAGAGCGCGGCGATGCTTCCTTCTGCTACGACCCCAATGAAAGCGTTGACGCCTCTATCTCCTACGATTTACAGGTCAGGTCCTCTTTTTGTAGCCCTAGGTGAGACACTTAAATACTTTTTAAATCACGCTAAGATATAATGGTTACATTCTAAGTTACTTTCTTTACTTGTGTAGCTCAATGATGGAAGAATTATGGGCATGCAGCTCTCAACTTACAAAAGCTAGCAATCAAGATTTTAAGCTTGACATGTAGTTCATCGGGATGTGGGCGCAATTGGAGTGTTTTTTAGCAAGTAATAAGACATGACTCATTTTATTATTATCTTATTTGTAAGTTGTAGAAAGAAATTAATTCACATATTACTTATTCATAATGTAGATTCATTCAAAGAAAAAGGAATAGACTGGAACATAAAAGGTTGCATGATTTGGTTTACATGAAGTATAATCAACAATTTACTCAAAGATATAATACTAGGGATGAAATAGAACCTATTCTATTGAATGACATTGATGAATGTAATGAGTGGTTAGTGGGAGAAGTTGATGAAGATAATGATAATGAAAAGGGGTTTAATGATTTGGTTTTTGATGATGATCTCACTCTTAATTGGCCAACTATTTATGAAGCTTCGCGTATTGGAGAACCAATAGTTTATACAAGAAGATAAGCAACTAATAAAAGAAAGCAACCATCAAGTTGTGGTATTGTTATTGGAACTTCCCATGCTTCTAAGAAAGGCCCATGTGCAACTCCAACTCTAACTCCAACACAACCTAAGAAGGGTAAAGTGAAGACTCAAATTCAAGTTCAAAATGAATTGCATGACAACTATGATTTCGAGTTTGAAAGATTACTTAACTTTGATAAGAGTCTCTCATAAGGGTAAGAGGAGGAGGGATATGCCACATTGGATTATGACATTAAAGACAATTATGTTGGAGTTAAAGAAGAATTTGATGATTAGAAAGAAACTTAATACATACATTTTATAATTTGTTGCTATTTTATGTTTGGAAAATGATATCCTGACTCCATATTTTCACTCCATACTTGACTCCATGACGTGGCATGCACAGGTGGATTTTATTTTTTAAATTAAAATTAATTTTATTGAAGCATTTTACGTCAGACGTGGCTTAGTGAAGGAGTTGAACCGTTTCTCTTTTCTCCTTTTCCCGCGCACTCAGTCGAAAACTCTCTTCTCTCCGCACAGTCGTCGCACGAAAACCCTCTTCTCACCGGCAGGGTGTTCATTGTAAATGGCGAATAGTTTTTTGGTCAAAAATTTTAACATTCTTTCCTTTCTCCCCCGCGCTCACTTTACCCCCTTTTGTGGTCGCAGTTGTAGGTTCTCTTGTCACCGGCAACGCGAACGGTTTTTGGAGTGGTTCGTCTGGCAAAGGAAGATAGCAGAAGATAACACAGTGTGGGTTTGCAGAATCTCTGTTGCAGCTAAACCTTGAAAGGGTTAGGGTTTGCGGACAGGGAGGGCGTTTGTTGTGGAGGAGTTGAACCGTTTCTCTTTTGTCCTTCTCCCGCGCACTCAGTCGAAAACCCTCTTCTCTCCGCACAATCGTCGTTTTTCTTCCCACTGGCAAGGTGTTCATTCTAGATAGCGAATGGTTTTTTGGTCGAAAATTTGAACATTCTTTCCTTTCTCCCCCGCGCTCACTGCTATGAGTTCTCATTTGACCCCCTTTTGTGGTCGTAGTTGTAAGTTCTATTGTCACTATCAACGGCAGCGGTTTTTGGAGTGAAAGGGAGTTCTGACGAAGCATCTCCTCCATTGTTCAACCATTATTTTCAAAGGTCGCAGTTCTACGAAGGACCGGCTTTGTAGCAGATTGTAGGTATGACGATTTTTTTTTTATTTGTTGTCTTAGGGGTTGTTTAAGTGCATCAATATAATTCTTAGATGATAACTTGATGGATCTGGCGAAGGAGAAGATGGTGACGGAAATGAGGAGTATTAGAATCTGGAATATTTGTCTGATATCGTGTGTTTGTTTGATGTGAACTTTTTCGTTCTCTCTGGGATCAAACTCTGTGTGTGAGTTTTGAATGTTTGGTTGTTATTGAATATCAATATATGTGCTGTGTGTAGCACATAAGTTTCTCTATGTCCCTATGTCTCGCTGGTTTTACAATTTTTTCAAATGAATTTGGTAATGTTTGAAACATTAAGGAATTACCGTTGTTTTTCTCTTTCTGGCTTCGTTGCATATCACCTCTAAATGTATGCTTGGCCATTCTATTTTCCATACAGGCACATTGACTACTAAGCATGCTTGCACCTGCATCTTAGCTCCACCCCATTCTTCAGTAGAAAAAATATTGTATTATATTTTCAAATTCAAATATCAAACACATCTAACCTCACCCAAAATGAAATGAATAAGAATGTAGGTTTTGTTTTATCATGGTCTACTTCAAGGCCTTCCTAATACAGAATGATATTTAGGAAGAAGCATTGATAAAATAAGATAAGATATATAGTCCTCTGTGTATATATTGATTTGCTCTGAAGTTTTGCATCGGTAATGGGTTATTGAACAAAGTGTGAAAATTGTCATATATAACGTGTAAAATATTCTTCCTTCAGATTATAAATCTCATTGAATTAAAATTTACAGCATTTCCTTGTTTTATATTCATTATATTATATCAGTAATGATTCATGTTTATTAAAAAAGTAATTACTCATCATCTTTTTAATTACCTTTTCTACAAAATTCAGATTCAAATTCAAATTTTCTTTTTAATTTACAATATTACCTTTTTAATTACCTTTTATTAATAGATACTAAGATAGCAAATGTTAGGATTTGACTTCTCTAATGGAAAAACTGCATGATATAGAGAGAAGATGAACTTATAACCATTGATAGAAAAAAAACATTTAAGATTTTAACTTTATAATTGTTATTCATGTAAATATATTCTGTCACAATATCAACAATTGATTTTCCAATAATGGCTATAATTCCATACTTTGGGAAACTAGGATTTTGAGCTGAATGAAGAAATATAGTGTTTTGAAGATTGATAGGATAACTTGATTTATGACAAGTCCAGTGGACTAGACCACCTGATGTGTGGATCTATAGACCGTCTGATCCTTAAAGGCCCCATTGGATCATTTGCTGTGTTGGACCCTCTTGAACATTGATTTCACTTTCTTATAAGCAACATTTTTGTGTGTGATGACCTGTGTGCAATTTAGTGTTGACATGTGCAGCATTTTTTGCAACAATATGGTTTGACTCAATTTTTTGAACTCATACTATAGCAGTCAATTCGTGTTTTTGGGGTGAATGACGTTGGTTAATAAGATGTGATTTGTAATAAGTGGGGTTAAAGATGTCTAATTTTTTGGTGATGACTTTTGTGCACCCAAGTGATGACCTGTACTGAATTTTTTGCAATGAGTTTATGAATCAATTTTTTTATCTATTTTGTTATAGTAGTGAATAATTATTTTGGTGCATGTGATAAATTTTCAGTTATATTTGGTCCTTTGTGGATATATGTTTGATGAATTTCAATGAACTTGGTATGTTATTTAGGAATTTTAAGTAAGATGTCTAGTAAACGTGAATGCAAATGTATTTTGGAAGCAGGCAAAAAAGGGAAGAAGAAGAAGGTGGTGAAAAATGCTGATCAGGTATAATTAGAATCTTTAAGTGATTTAACTTTTTTTATTATTTATAATAAATAATATTTTGTTCATGGTGTTATAGGTGCAAATTGTGCATAGGTGCGAAAGCAAGTACATTGTTGAAGTAAACAATGTACTAAAAGACACCCACCGTAAGCGGATTCAGGAAACACCATTTAGATGGTGTTTGGAGGTGGACAATGCATTGGAAATAAATTGTCCTTTGTTGAGGGAAGTGTTGCGTAGATGGGTTCCACAAGAGGAATACATTCGTGTAGGTCAGCATTTGGTGGGGTTATCGGTTTATGATGTTTGTATATGCCTAGGTCTTAGTATGGTTGGTAAATGTGTTGAATTTGATGTTGATGTAAGTGGGGTAGTAGGTTCACTTTTTGAGAAGAAACCAATCACCTTGTGAGACATAATTAAAAAGATTAAGAAATTAGTGGTTAGTGATGATGATGTAGACAATGCTTGTAGGTTGTATTTGTTACTTTGTTTTACTGTATTTTATTTTCCTAGGACCTCTAGGACAGTGACCAATATGCCTTTCAAAGTCTTAAACAACCTTGACAACTTAAGCGACTATAACTGGGTAGAGTCAGTGCATAGTTTTTTTATCTCTGCACTCAATCGTGGATGGAAGGTTGTACGAGAAAAGATAAATACTCGTAGCCTTAACTTAGCCGGATCTGTTGTAGTTGTTCAGGTAATTATTGTTTTAAGAACCTTTATTTTCCTTATGCATTATTATAATTTATTGATTTGTCTAACATTGTTATAGGTTTGGGATGCTCGTCGTCTTGGCTTAGAAGATGTAGAGGGTGAGGTTCAATTCCCAAGATTTATGTGGTGGCCCTCGGTGAAGATTAGGAAACCTAATATTGAGTCTGCTTTTGAAAAGAATAAGGTTTTATTTGAGTTGTCTTTGTATATGTTTGGTTAAATTTGGTTTTATTACGAAATGTGTTCAAAAACAGAATTTTTTTATTTGTAGATTGTGTTTGGTTGGGCCCTAAATGCAGAGGAGAAGAACAACCCAATAGTGCAAAATGTCATTCATATTGAGGACCAATACAATGTTAAAAATGATGGCATTCAGGGTGTTTCTCATTCCAAACAACAAGTGGATTTGGAAGAAAAATTTGAAAAACATGAACGGATAATTCTAGACATGAAAGAACAGATAAAGAAGATGCGTGATGAATTTTTTGATGCTCCTGAACCTGACTCCTGTGTAGGTAAAGGAAATGATGTTAATGAAGAAGAGGGTTGTCCTTCTGAGCAAAGGAAGTGTGATGAAGGCCAGGGTTGTCCTTCACACTGGAAAGAGAGTCCGCAACCTGATCAGTGTGAGGAAGATGCAGAGGAGAAGAACAACCCAATAGTGCAAAATGTCGTTCATATTGAGGACCAATACAATGTTAAAAATGATGGCATTCAGGGTGTTTCTCATTCCAAACAGCAAGTGGATTTGGAAGAAAATTTTGAAAAACATGAACGGATAATTCTAGACATGAAAGAACAGATAAAGAAGATGCGTGATGAATTTTTTGATGCTCCTGAACCTGACTCTTGTGTAGGTAAAGGAAATGATGTTAATGAAGAAGAGGGTTGTCCTTCTGAGCAAAGGAAGTGTGATGAAGGCCAGGGTTGTCCTTCACACCGGAAAGAGAGTCCGCAACCTGATCAGTGTGAGGAAGATGACCTGAATGACAAACCAAAATCCAACCATAATGGAGACGACAAAGCTATTAAGCCTAACACTGAAGGTCAAAGTAATACACTATTTATAGATAAGGCTAAATTGTATAA
>Ga0214544_1010905_pt1 | contig 13008 bp, 4 predicted proteins | sample CNSS3metaG_FD_160074 | JGI IMG/M metagenome (GOLD analysis project Ga0214544, IMG submission 160074) | Root nodule microbial communities from cowpea collected in UCLA plant growth center, Los Angeles, California, USA - CNSS3 | ecosystem: Host-associated > Plants > Roots > Nodule | place: USA...
TTTTAATATAAAAATTAAATTTGGTTTTAATTTGGAGAGGGACCAAATTGGTTAATGTTAACAAAAATTGGAACCTAATTGAACAAAAATAACAAATATAGGGATCAAATTGAATTTAGAACATTGACTTTGACACGTGGCACGCTACTGGGTTGACACGTGGACATTTAAAAAAAACTAAAAAAAATTCAAAAAAAAATTCAAAACAAATTCAAAAAAACCACGAAGTGACACGTGGCAAACTCCTTGGTTGACACGTGTACATTTAAAAAAATTAAAAACAAATTAAAAGATATTAAAAAATATTAAAAAAATCAAATAAAGCACGAAGTGACATGTGGCCGTCACTGTTCATGGCCGTTAATGATTTAAACAGTGTTAGCAAAAAAGGACCCAATTGAACAAAATTGACGAAAATTGGGATCTATTTGAGCACAAAACCAAAATTATGACTTATTTAAAAAAAAATTGACAAAAATTAGAACTAAAAAGGTATTTTAACCTTTCATAAACAAATGAGTAGTGCATACCGCACATTATACAAGATAAGTCCAAATGGGTAAATAGAGATAGATGTCCTAACCGTTGGTGAGAAATGATGTTAGATTCTTACACATCCTGACATGTGTAGATGCAAACTAGGTTGTAATAAATTTATTATTCTAAGGTTTGTTTGTAAATCTAAATATTGGTTTGGATCAACTATTACTCTTTGACGTAACATATGAGTTTTTCAAAAGATATCAATTGACATTCCATTTATATCTTTGATGTATACTGTATGTTACTTTTGTAAATTTTTTATATTGATATTTCAATGGAATTAATTTTCTTATATATATATATATATATATATATATGAGTTGTTTTTATGTTCCATTATATTATCTATATGACCATGTATAGGTAAAATTAGAAAACAATACGTAAGAAAATTTATTTGTGATTTATTATTAAATATTTATATTTATATACATATTGTATATGTTTAACTTATATTTTTAAATGTTATACAGCTTCACATGTAGATAAAATTTCATTAAATCTTTACGTTATTTGTGTTGTATGTTAACTAAAAAATATCTACACATGTCTTTAATACATTTTATACTGTAATTGGATAATTTTTTACTATTAAATTTTATACTTAACTGATTTAGTAATAAGTGAAATAAAAGTATTACTAAATTAAAGTAATCCAATGTGTAAATCAATTGGATAAAATCATCTTACCGTAATCAGGGATATTTAATTTCCCCAATTAAAATATTATTTTCTTAAAGTTTCGAAAACAAAAACATTTTTTTGTTATAATCTTATATTTAAACTAGTTAAGATATTTGATGTGATATTTGAATCTTGTAATATTAAAACAAACGACTATGTTATATTTATCTCAACCTATGGTTGCATAAATATACAATTTAGGCTTAATTATATTTTTTATTTTTGAAATTGAAGTAATTTTTGTTTTGTTTCCTTAAATATAAATAAGTATTTCTAGATTTTCAAATTTGAAAAAGATATTATTTTAATTTTTACATTAAATATTTTTCATCTCTTAAATTTAATATATAAGAACTTCATATAACATTCATTTTTATGTGTTTTTCCTTGATAAAAATTTGATTTTAGTTTAAAAAAAAAAATGTTTGTTTTTAATTAATTAATTTTTTTTATTATTTCATAAACTGTTAATTTTAATAGTATTTTGTTGTATTTAGTTTTGTTATTTTTAAAAGTCCATTTTTAATAAAATTAGTTTGTCGGGAAGTCCTTAATTGGATGAATTGCATGTTGAATCATTAATTCCAATTTTCTCTTTTGGCATAACAGTCCTTGGTGGGTCAACTGAAATCTTTGATCGAACTTTCCTTCTCAAAGTGCACGTTTTACTTAAAATATAGTTTATCGTTGGTGACGTTGAAACAAGGCAAAGACCGATGTGTGATGGATGGAGGTGCTTGGAAGATCGAAAAATCAAATTGAAGCACTTTTCATATCTGAATTACATGCACACACATAGCTTACCTCACAATTTGGTTTTGCTTATCAATTTTATTGTTGTCATAGTCTAAGTTTCTACTGTCATGGGGTTTCATGCAACAGACATGGTTCCTATTCATTCATCTTCATTTTAGAGTACTTTAGATCATCTTAGCACTCACATTTATAAGTTTTCCACGCTATTCGATTTGCACTCACGTTCTACATTCACATGAAGTCTGATTTGCATATTTAGACTTAGGCTATTATGCATTCTCTTTTGATTGTTGCCCATTTTAAGTGTAATATGCATTGCATTCAAATAAATGAAAACCTGCAACTGATTCTACTTGTGTTATGTTTTGGTAGTGGATGATGTCCAACTGCAACTCAAATATTTTGCATCATCTTTAAATTGAGATCTGCATACACGTACTACAATACTCATTGATGTCATGTTTTGATGCTTATGTCAGATTTAATTACCTGGTTTTAATTTTAGTTTTTAGTCTAGCTTTTCAAATAGGCATATGCATTCACCATTTGCATTTCATCTAGACACTTCTTCGTTACATTTAAAGTTCAGTTCATCATCCCATTAGGTCCCTGCATTCTACATTTTGCATCATTCATGCATAGCATAATTTAGTTTCCATCATGCATTTAAATAAGTTTTAGTTTAGGTAATTCTTAAATTTCTTGATTCAATTTTATGTTCTCCTTTTTCATGTTTTATTTTCTCCTTAAACGAAATTAAATTGTACAAACTAAACTTAATACACACCATTTCCTTGAATTCGATACCCAAAATTTTTCTATACTTCATTAGGAAAACTTTAGAATTATTTCCTAAATTCTAGTGCAACAAAAAAATAGTTTAACAAGTCTAAAACTATATTTAAAAGATTCTTTTTAAATTTAAGGACCAGAATAAAAATCTACCTTAAATATAAATATATATATATATATATATAATAAAATAATAATAATAAAACACAATTAAACCTAAAACTTTATTACCGATATTCATACAAAAATGTGGCAATTGGAAATTGTATACTTTTGAAATTGACCTAATGTTGAGTGACTTATAAGTTTGTGACTTGACTTTGAAAAATGGTATTGATAGAATAGTATGAAAAATCTTGGTTTCAATGTAGGATGTGATGTGATCGTAGTCACGTTGTCTCATTCCATGGATAGGTGATGACTTGTATGGTGGATGATCATTGGAGGATAAAGAACTAACTAATGATCAAATACTCACCGATAAAGATATATTTAAATAGGAAAATGATAAAGTGACTCCATTTCTTTGACCCTTTCCATTACTACCTGAGGTGGCATACAAACATGGCCAGGTGAGGTCGTTTTTATTTTTGAAATTAATATAATTTAAAAAAAATACTGAGGCGGGAAGTGATGGGAAGTGAACTGCTCGACTTTCCCACTTTCACTTTCTCTGGAGTCGTTCTATGTTTCTCTCCTGCGAACACATACTCTCATTCTCTTCTCACCCTTAACAAAAATTTTTTTGCGAAGTTTGTAAGGATTTTTACGAAGGAAGATAGAAAACGAAGATGGAGAAAGGGTTATGGAGAAAAGGTGAAGAAGTTTTTCGGATTGTCTCTCGCATCCAAAGCTTGAAAGGGTTACGGAGAAGAGTTTTTGGTTTTGTTGACGAAGGCTGTTTGTCTCTCTCGTAGAGCACGAAACGACGTGAGGGAAAAAAGGTGAAGGTGTTGTTGACGAAGGCGTTTTCTGTGTCGCGCAAAGCACGACATGGAGTTACATTGTAGTTTCTTCAATCAGTGAGGTGAAGCAATTCCTCCATTGGGTTTGGGGTGATTGGACATTGTTTTCGAAGGTTGCAACTCTAAGATCGACGGTGGTTGTAAGACATTGGAGGTATGGAGATTTTTTTTACTTGCATTAGGGTGTGCTTTAGTGTTTAAAACACCAAAAATTTTCATTTTTTTTCCATTTGAACTAGATGATTCTTGATTCTAGGGTTTTTGTTTGTTGTGTTTGTGTGAGTATCTATTTGTGATGGAGTTGGTTAGGTTTACATTGGATGTGAAATTAATCGCAATTGAAGTTGAAGTTTTTGATGAACCAAGTACTTTAATAGGTCTGTGAATACCGATTTTCTGAATAGGTTGATCAGAACTGTTTGATTTTTTGGTGATGACTTGTGTGCACAAGTGATGACCTCTACTGCATTTTTTGCAAGCATGTGGTATCACTCAATTTTTTGAACTTTCATGTTATAGCAGTGACAACTTGTGAATGTGTTGATTAACTTTGGTGCATCTGTGTTCATTTCTAAATATGTCTTTCATGTTGTTGCATAACCAAGTTAATCAAAATTGTCTGATTTTTTGCTTATGACTTGTGTCCATACAAGTGATGACCTATGCTGCATTGTTTGCAAGCATGTGCTATCACTCAATTTTTGGAACTTTCATGTTATAGCAGTGACAACTTGTGAATGTGGTGATTAACTTTGGTGCATCTATGTTTATTCTAAATATGTCTTTCATATTGTTTCATAGTCAAGTTGATTAAAACTGTTTGATTTTTTAGTGATGACCTGTGTGCAGACAAGTGATAACCTCTGCTGCATTTTTTTGCAAGCATGTGGAATCACTAAATTTTTGGAACTTTCATGTTATAGTAGTGACAACTTGTGAATGTGGTGATTAACTTTGGTGCATCTGTGTGCAGCCCAATGTGCAACCTACTGACACTACCAATGTGGAGGATATATTGCAGAAGATGGTTCCTCAATCCACCAATATTCCATGTTTTGAGGTTGAGGAGAGCTCCAAAGTTGGATCTTCTGGTTCGGATAATATATCACTTACATAATTCATGATTGTTTAATGTCTTTAATTTTTGTGCTATTTACTTTTAACTTTTGGGTTTACGTTGTTAATTTGTACTTTTAATTTCATGACACTATGTGTTTGGAAGGATGTACTACATCTATGGTATTAAACTTATTTTGTGCACTTTGTTATCCATGTAACTCAATGTCACTCAAACAATAGACGTTGATGAGGTTAGTCCACACCTTAAACATGACATTCATTCCAACTCTGGAAATATTATATGGTTATGTAACTATTAAATGTTGACCGACGATAAAGATTTTGCATCCCCTCCAAAATTTGTGCTATTTGGAAAGGGATTCTATATGTACTCCACTTATAGCCAATCACATAAATTCAATAAGATATAATGCAAGATATTGAACACGATGAGATGAGTTGTGGGATAATTGTTGCACAAGTGCAACAACATACATGTCAACTATTACAATAGTAAATGCTTACCAATCAAGTATTAACTGTTGACCTACACTAAATATTTTGCACACCTTCACAATTCGTGGTCTCTACTAAGGGTTTGAAGATGTAGACCACTGTCCTTGAATTAATAAACCATACTAACATATATTCTATGGATTCAACCTCACCAAACTAGGTGTGGGATAATTGGTAAAACAGGACATACATGATAACTTTGGTAATTTTAGATACTGGTTATTTCACTATTAAGTATTGACTTGCGTTTCACATTTTGTACACACTCATAATCTGTGGTATTTGGTAAGGGTGTCAATATGTACCCCATCTTTAATGAATTAAAACACCTTATACGTATATGTAACGTATTCAACATCATGAAACTTGGTATGGGATAATTCATCCACAAGTCCAACATGATATACTTCTTATGTATGCAAACATTATATGCTGACTAAAGAACTAATTAGTATTGACCTGCTCTAAACAATTTGCACATCCATACAAAATCTGATACGAGGTTAGAGTCAATTTTTTGAAGAACATCAATTTTTGTATAGGATAATTGGTTCACAAGTCCTACATCACATATTACATATTAACTTGATGTGGGATAGTTAGTAAAACATGACAAACATGATTACTCTGGTATTTTTAAATGCATATCACTGAAATATTAAGTGTTGACTTGAAAACAACATTTTGCACATAATTAGCTATTTCTGGTCTGTGGTGGTAAGGGTTTGAACATGTAAACCAATATTACTGAATTGATGACCACATACATATTTACTGCTGACCTACTATAAACTGTATTCGCACAATTACATATGGTTGAATAATTCAACACAAATCACTCAATCCAAATGAGGATTAACAGCATTCACCTATATCAACCAAGCATTGTAGTCTCAATGGCCTTATTTCAGGGCCAACAAAAACAAAACAAAATATCACTTCCTTAACCCAAAAACCCATAACGGTGATTTCAACCTGCCAATCATCGGGCTGAATCGAACAACAGAAAGCACCGAAAACCCTAACTTGGCTACAACCACAAAAACAAATCTTTGAACGAAATGGGATTCTGCGAGGTTTGTCTTCTCCCTCACCCTTTCTTTGATTTCACTAGAAGACGACGTTGAAGAAGTGTAATTGATTTAAACAAGTAGAGATTTAGTCATATACAAATCCTTTCTTCCTTTTCCCTTTCTTCGTGTGGAGTGGTCTGTGCAAAGAGAACAACTTTCTCTGTCCCTTCAATTCCCACCCACTGTGCCATAGTGTCTTTAAAAAGAATTTTTAATAAAAATGTAAAAGCCACGTCTGCCTAAGTATTTTTAAAAATAAAAGCCACCTCATTTGGCCATGTCTACCTGCCACCTCAAGGAGTAATGGAAGGAGTCAAAAAAATTGAGTCACTTTATCATTTTCCATTTAAATAATATACTAAGAATCGAGTGCAGTAAAATAGAATTCCACACTTTTTTTGTTTAAAAAAACAAAAATTGAGGTTATTCTTGAGAATTTATAAACTCGAATGGAAGTAATTAATATACAAGTATTTTAAAATATATACAAAGATTTTAGATTTAAAAATATTAAAATATAGTTAAAAGTATATATTTATTGATTTAATTAAATTTAAAGAACCTTATAAATTTAAATATTTTCAATTGAATCTCCATTAAATATTTTGATATTTGTATACATTTTTTTTTTGTAAATAGTCGATTTATTTAGTACAGCAATTATTAATATTATTTTTATTTTAATATGATAAAAAAATATAGCTTTAATACAAAAATTTGATTTCGTTAATTTTGTTTAAACCCGTGGTAATTAAAAATGTGTTTACTTTTTAGTTAGTTTTTTAAGTAATTGTCATCTGTATTTATTAAAAGAAAAAGAAATTAATGATAATATATGATTAATATTGAAGGGAGTCTTTTAATCTTTGCAAAGTTGTTTTGTGTAAAGACTTGGAAGAAATACTAAGTGTAAGGGTAGGGGAAAGGCACGTTTAAGAGATAGAGATTAGATGTTATGTACAAGTTAAATGAATTAGATAGTAAATGTAAAGAAGGAAGTACAAATGTTTTTTCACTAAGTGTGGGGAAGTATGGTAGACATTATGCATAATTGCACTTGTTATATGTGGTTAGGTGGAGTAGACACTAGTGTGTGATGTTATGAATGGTAGATTATGTAAGTGTAGTTGAACCAAATAGACAATATGACATCAAGTGTAGTAAATGAAGTGTTTAGTTAAGGCAGGGTAATAACTTAACTAAAAAGACAAAGTTACAATGAATATGTTAGACAAGAGGTGAAAATCGAACTAGGTAGATGCTAAGTGCAATTACACATAGTAGACAAACGGTTTAAGGGCATGAGCCAAACACTAAGTGTATTTGGCATAGAGTAGACGATATTTGTAAAATACAAGGATAAGATGATATGTCTAATTACATGTATAAGACAATAGGTGTATTTACACTAATTACAGAAATAGGAAAGGCTTATACAGTGAAATGTAGAATTGATGGAAGGTGTAGGTAAAATGAGTAGATGAAGTGTGTGAACTTTGGAGGATGCTAAGTGGAAGTAAAAACAAGAGTTATAGATAAGGTGAGTTAGATGTTGTGTGGTAAATGTTGTATTGTCAAGTGTTTGAGAGTAGTGGATGTTGTGTATTTAAACTTTGAACCTAGTAGATGATACATTAAAATGAATAGAGTAGACAATATGAGTATGTAAGGATAAACTGAGGGAGAGTAAACAATATTAATAAAGCTTAATTCTTTAATGTGTAATAAATTAATCTAAAGGTTATTTAATTAAATAGTTACTTACAAGCTTGACCGAGAAAAGTGGCGCAGTAATAGGATGAATTCCATTCTTATTGGAGTACCATCTCTAAAAAATTGTCTTTTTTCTTGTATTTCCTTAAAAACTATCATGAAAGCATTAGAGTGGTTACTAGTTTTGAAGGTTTGCTAAGAAATTGAAGGGATGTGAGGAAAATGGTAGCATTAATGGGTAGACCTTGAGAAGGAAAACAAAGGGAAAACGTTTTAGGACCATATTAGGGAAGCTCACAATTTTTTTTTGTCATGTTAGTGATTATTAAAATTGTATTCATTAGATTGTCATGTGGTAATGGAGTGTGAGGTTGATGTGGTTTTTTTGTTATGAGTGAATAATAAGTATTGATTTTCACGAGAATGTTGGTAGCTTTGTGAACGAGAATGATGGTAGTTTGCTTAGGAATAGTTTGAGTTTTGGCTATTATATGGGCATTACCGAGAAAGTTTTTTTGAAGAAATATGTCATTAGCTTCAAGGAACATTTGCCTCTCTTACCAGATGTCTACAAAGGATTGATTCATCGTGATGATGTAATGTAGACTTTGAAGCTTTATGCAGGCTATTTTTCTAACTTTTAACTCCTCTATTTCAGTCCTGAAGTGAACCTGAGTTCTATCTGCTTTTGCTTTTTGTGTCGATATAGTTTGTTTTGTTTTGCTTAAATAGGATGGAGTTTTGGTCAGATTTATAGCATTTGAATTTTATAATCAATTATATAAATCTACTTACTTGCGATATTCAATTTAATTATCTGGATTGTTTGTCTATTTTTCAGTTTGAGTCAAATCAAATTGCATTAAGTTATTGTAGTTTTACGATCCTTTAATAAATGAATTTTGTTTAGTTGTCTTCCAAGCCCAAGCTTACAACTCTTTTCAACATGAAATTTGTCATTGTATCTTGTCATGTTAGTGCATACTGCATACTGTTATACGATGGATACATATAGTTTTGAACTTTCCTCAACTTCTGGTTATCTTTTCAGTAGCATTTACTGTTGTTAGGAAAGATCGGGTGTAGTGCTATCTCTCATTGAATCAAACATTTGCCTTAACCAAAAGTTTTAGCAGATATCAAGACTGCAAAATCTACAGGTATTATGGAGTGGGATGTTTAGCGTATGGAAACCTGAAGTTGAAGCGGACCTATTAATGCAAAAACCACTTCATGTGTGTGAAATGAATGGTATACTTGATGTAGTGTTGTTCCTATATAGTCAACTTTGATCCTTTGCTAATGATAATGTTTCCATCATCCTTTATACAAATCTAATTTTTTGTACTTATAATTTTTGTGATTGCCTTTTGTCCTTGGTCTTTCCAACACGAATTAAAAGGAATAAAGTGGTAAAAGATAATGAGGTATTGCTTGCTGATAAGCTTTTACCGGAAGAACTTTCATGTTTACTCAAATATGCTTTTATAAGTCATATTCTTACTTTAATGCTTTTTATATAATTCTTTCAATTTACTAGGTAACCCTGAGCTTACTTTTGTCACTTGTATATATAAATTTTGGAGACTTAAGTTTATTCATGGAGACTTATTTTGAAGGGTGCTCAAATCCAAGTGAGAAGTTCATTTTTCTGAGTTTCATATGCATTTACTTTAAATGCTTTTTATATGATTCTTTCAGTTTGCTAGGTAACCCTGTGCTTAACTTTGTCACTTATATGGATAAATTTTGCAGATTTAAATTTATTCATGGAGACTTAGTTTTAAGGGTGCTCAAATCCAAGTGACAAGTTCATTTTTCTGAGTTTCGTATGTGTTACATATATTGTTCGATATCTTATCTTTATCTTCTATCTTCAGTTTATTTGTTATTATTTTCTATTTTGTATGTTGGGCTTAGCTCATGTCTCCTTTATTATAAATACATTACCCTATGTGTATTTTTACACAAGATGGAGATTAATCTCAAACCTATTTTCACTGTATTCAATGGCATGCATTTACTTTTTATGTCAACATGTGGAGTTTTATTTTTCTTGGAGGGAGGGTGTTTTGGTTGGATTTACAACATGTTTGGTTTTATAATCATGTGAATGAAACTACTTAGTGATTTCCTTTTTCAGCATCTTTGTGTCATAGTTTATTAATTTCTGTTGATACAACAGAGCACATTAGAAGAAATGTCCCTATGTTTTGCAGGCCAAGGTTAAATATGATGAACAACCCTATGTGCTTTGGCGTAACTGCAAATTCCAATGCAAAATCACTTATATTTGTAATTTGTTTTCCAATAACAAGTTTTTGGTAAATACTGTTTTTTTTTTCACCTAGTTCTTTACTTTTGCCTATATTTTCAATTGAAGTTTAGCTTATTTTGTTTATAAATTAAGTTTCTTGAATCAATGAACTAATACTGAGATGGTTAAGTTTATTGTTAGTTCTAATTATGACCATAGTGTTGGTCAGCCAGTATTTATAAACAATATAAAGAGGTTTACAATAAAAAAATAAGATCAAAACAATGATCTCACTTAAGCATTATAAAATCTTTATTTCCCAAGCCACAATTCTGTATAGTTCAGCATTTAGTTGGAACTTTAGAGTTCTGATGCAATTGCAAAAGAATAGTTATAGAGTTAACGTATGCACAACTTTCTCAATTATTAGTTTGAAGCTACCGATTGGGCAGTTACTTCTGGTCATTATGCATATGTTAAAGAAAGGGATGAACAACCCAACCACATGGGGCCAACCCATAAGGATCATGGCAAATTCTTCCTACATTTCCATATTTTTCTTTTGTCTTGTACGACCATGAATATAAAATTTCCCATTTTTCCTTTAGAGATGTGTAATTCAAAAGTTACAACTTATTTTAGATTGTACAATCTGAAAGTTACTTTTTTTCTTCAAAAGAAATTTCTGAATTGCACAATATGGAAGTCAAAAACGACTTCTGAATTTCAATCTCACAAAAACTATCTTTTTTTCTTCAAAAAAAGTCTTCTAGATTGCACAAACCGGGAGTCAAGAATAACTTCAAGAAGTTAACTAAGGTTAAGAAAAAAATAGCTTCAAAATATACAATCTAGAAATCATTTTTAACTTTTGGATTGCATAATCATGAAGTCATTTTTGTCTTTCGGATTGTACAATTTGGAAATCATTTTATACGCTCAAGAAGGTTTTTTGTTTTTGGGTTGTGCAATCTAAAACTCTTTTTTAAAAAATAACTTTTCAATTGCATAATCCTAAAGTTATTTTTTGACTTTCGGATTGCATAACTTGAAAAAAATAAAACTGAAATTTTCATATTTATTGGAGTGCAGGACTTGGTAATAATTCAAAATTAGCTAGCTGAAAAATTTGGTAATAGTTTTATGGGAAAAAGATTATGCCAAACTGGTTATTTATTTCTATCTGTTTGTTATAGTTACTGGAATAATAACATTATTTCTAGAAAGAAAGGATTGACTAATGTGGAAATTTTCATGGGAAGAATATATGCTGGGACAATTCCTTGCATAAGTTAAACCAAACAAAGGTTCCATTTCATCATTTGCTGAAGCAAAAGGTATTCTTAATCATTGCCTTAGGCTTTTAGTGATTCTAGTTGAATAACATTTTTTGTTTTCTACAATTATGAACTTTCTATAAAAGATATTTTTGCTCGAAATGTTGTTTATAGATTTTAAATCATAAACATTTAACTTTTTTCTCTCTAAAACCTTTATTTATTTTTATCTGCCTTAGACTAAAAATTTCAACTGAACTGGCAATGAATTTTATAAATAGATATAGACATTCATGCTTAATTCTATTATAAATATATGTTTAAAAAAAAATTGTAATTCTGAAAGCTAATTCAAATTATAAGTTGTAGTTGAAATATTATCATGTAATGTAAGCAACCTTTCCAAGAATGTTCAACTTCAATTTTAACATGCATGGAGTGAAGACAAAGCTACATTAAAGTCCTTGTAAAGAAAAGAAGGACTTTGAACTTTTTCCATTTTGCTCCACGCAACATTCTTTAATGACTTAAATATATATTTGGTCCCTATTTTTGTTCATTTTATTCAATTTGGTCCCTATTTTTGTCCATATTTTTGTTTTATGTTCAATTAGATCCTCATTTTCGTCAAATTGTGGTCAATTTGGTCATTTTCACTAACGGTATTTAAATAGTTAACGTTTTTGAACAGTACATGCCACGTGTCAACTCTTGGTTTTTTTGATTTTTTTTTAAATTTTTTTTAATTTTTTTTTAAATTTTTATTAAATTTTTTTTGAATTTTTTAAATTTGAAAAAAATGATCCACGTGTCAAGTCACAGTTGTGCCACGTGTCAGTTTGTAGTAGTATTATTTTTTTGTTCAATTTAGTACCTATATTTGTTATTTTTATTCAATTTAGTCCCTATATTCGTTATTTTTGTTTAATTTAGTCCCAAATTTTGTTAAAATAAAACCACTCAATTTTTTAAATTGACATTATTATTAGTTATTTTTTAAATTTAATTATAAATTATAATATTTAATTATTAATTGAATATAATTCTTAGATTCAATTGTTAAACAAAATATAATTATTTAAATATCATTTAAAATATAACTATTAAAATTTTAAAAATATATATTAACATTTATAAAATTCACATTTAAATTTAAAATATTTAATATTTTTATTGCATTTTAGATATTAAAATCTAAAATATTTTATATGTAAATGTTAATTTTACAAATATTAGTTTATTTTTCTAAAATATTTTTATATATCAATTTTAAAAATATTTTAGAATATAAATATTAGAAAAAAAATTAATAATTATATTCTTATAATATTTTAAATAATTATATTCTATTTAGCAATTAAATATAAGAATTT
>Ga0214544_1010906_pt1 | contig 13006 bp, 4 predicted proteins | sample CNSS3metaG_FD_160074 | JGI IMG/M metagenome (GOLD analysis project Ga0214544, IMG submission 160074) | Root nodule microbial communities from cowpea collected in UCLA plant growth center, Los Angeles, California, USA - CNSS3 | ecosystem: Host-associated > Plants > Roots > Nodule | place: USA...
ATAGTCAACAAGTCAAACCTAGTCAAAGGTCAACAAGTCAACTAAAGTTGAATAAACTAAGTCAACTTTGGGAATCAAAAATAACAAACACAAATGAAAGGGATGAAGGATTAGTGAACTTCCTTTCTAAACATGCTTATTCTTCTTAAGCATGTGCCTCCATCCTTGGTTGGGGTCAATCCTTCATCAAACGCGACAGTACTTCAAAATTTCTCAATTTTCCTCACAAGTACACAATCCTTATCATTAGTTTCCCCTAATCCGTCATAGTTTACACTTATTCCAAAAATTAAGATTCATTCAATCGTGATAACATGAACTCTCTCATGTTGCAAGCTCCAAATTAATATATAGTTAGTACAATAGTAACAAGAATATCATTCTCAAGCAAAATACATCAATATAGCAATCCAACAGAGATTCTTCCATGAACAATTTTACAAAAAAACTAAAGACTACAAACAGCCACCGTATGTCGCCTGGCGGTTCTACGTCACGGCCAGACAGTTCATACCAGAATCCCTGAAACTAGGCCAGACGAGCTGAGTCGTTGGCGGCACATGCATTACTGCCAGGCGGTTTCTGGGCAGAAACCAAGAAACCTTTGAGAATCAGCACGGACGAAAGAAATTCTCATGCATTCAATCATGTCATACCACAATACATCAAATACGAATAAAAATCATGCAAGAACAGCTCCCTTTACTAGGAATTCCTTGCTCTAATTGAAATCCTTGCTCTTCTTTCACACACCTTCTTCCTTTTGCTTATGAGAATCAACACAATCTCTTATTCTCTGCTTTCTCCACGAGCCAGAACCTCTCCACTCACATACCAACCACTCTCTGCACTTTTCCAGCGTATTTTCCTATCCTTCTCTCTTCACTTCTATTTTAATTACTTCAATTAAAAAAAAAGGAAAATCATTATGTTAAGGTTTAGTAACCATTAGTCCTCATTAACTTGATGGTTTCCCAGACCTTCTGTTTTCTCCCTCTAACGGCTAGGGTTTTCTGACCCTCTCATTCATACCAAAAGAAAATTTGGCAAAAAGAATGTTTATTTCGTTCTTAGCAAGATTCGAACCCACAACCACTCAATTACAAAGTTAGTGCATAATTAATTCAACCAATAATGTTTTGTGATAATTTCTTTAATTTTAGGATTACATTATCACCAATCATATTCAAACATAACATTAAAATAATAGTCATATTAAAATAGCATACAATTGACATACATAGGACTCGAACCCAAGTCCTCTCACACAATAACAATTCGCATTAAATGTCGTAAAGGCTCCTACTACCCGCATTTATTAAATAATTATTTATTTAATTATTTAATTTTTCTCGGGTCTTATAGTCCCGCTAAGCGGTGTGTTGTAGAACTGGATTTGGACCAAAATTTAGTGGGTTGGCGCCCGACGACGCCAAGTGTTCTGCCAGGTGGTCTAAAACGCGAGTTAACCTAGCAACGTGGATGTTGTTGCTAGGCGGTTTTGGATGTAGTGGATGTTGTTACGCGAGGGATTCTACACAGCTTTGGATGGAGGTCTTGATGCGATGCTTTGCTGGGGGCCCTGTTACGAGTGCAACTTGTATTGGGGTAACACGTGGCCACTCGAGGTTGTAGCCTGGTAGTTTTATAAGAGTAATGGAATGTGCGAGATCGTGGCTCGTACGGATGGGTTCCAGAAGATTGCGCTCCTCAGTTATTCGACGAGTTTGGTACTCTTGTGACAAATACGGACTGCGGTTCGTATTGGGGAACTCCACTTGGTGTCGCGGATCGTGGCCGTGGCAAATTTATTCTCGCGTATAGAATATTAGGTTGTGGCATGTAGTCAGAGGGGCGAGTAAGCACTCGTGATAACAAAGATCGATCAATGTAATCAGTAAAGGGTGTAGAATCAAGAGGCGTTCAAAGGAAGATTTGGAAGTCGAGGATTAAGGATTATGGCTTGTGAGTCTTAGGAAAAGTAATGCTCTCACCGAGTTTTGGTGAACAGGTAAGGGTTATGCTCTTGCAGGGTTTTGGTGAGCAAGCAAAGGTAGTTGCTTGTAAGTTCTAAGGAAAGTAATGCTTTTACCGAGTTTTGGTGAACAGGTAAGGGTTGTTGCTTTTTCTTCCCAGGAGACATTGGGGCGTAGGAAAGGAAACTGGTTGGTTATGAGAGAATAGTATACTATGTAATGAGACTTGAGAGTATTAGAATTGTTGGAATATTGTATGGTTATTTATTATATTGTATAGTGTAGTTTTATTCTATTGAGCTCACCCTATCTGCTTGTGTTTGGCGATGATTGTGTAATGCGTTACACAGGACAAATGATGATGCTGGTGGTGCTGATGAAGCATAGATTCGAAGAGGGGCTAGCTTGGGGAAAAGCCTTTATGATGTTTTCTTGTTTTATGTATTTTAAATGTTTTGTAATCATTTATCTTACCAGACTCGGAGTTTGTAATCGACAATCATAATTTGTGGATTTTGATTTATTCTGGTATAATAAATGTTGTAAATTTTCAGCGTTTTGGGAAAATGAATTATTATAAATGCGATTTCACACTTTTTCCTATTCTAATTATTTAAATTAGTAATGTCCGACCGAGATGTTACATCGGACATTCATCCTCACCCAACCCAAATATGGATGCCATTTCTAAATTATTCACGCTTAACTTTTCAATCATATTTTGAAAGTTCGGTTTTTTCTACAATTAAAGAAATAAAGTAAAAAAAAAAATATCAAAGCATGTAAAAGTAGGGTTAAAAAATAACCTCAAATATTTAAGAAGAAATGGAAAGTCAAATTTGTTTACCATTAAATACCTACCTGCAACTTATGGTCCTTTAGTAAAGGATGATCAAATGCTGGTTGTTTGTAGATGTCAATGCAATCAGTAATGTCTCGAAACTTGGTCTATAAAATCCAAAAAATAAAAACACAAAAAAATTATGGAACCATGCCTTATGATATCAACTTCGACAAAATGAAGCATATGATTAAATATAAAAGAAAAATTGTCAAATACATGAATACTCTTGAAATGAGGCTTATTAATAAGCTTAAGTTATTTCTCCAACTCCAAATTTTCTTTTAGTATAGTTTGAATTCCGTCAACTTTATAGTTAACTTGACTACTCAATAAATATAACACAAATGTGATGATTTGATTGGACCATAGTTTGAGACCGATTTCCCAACTCAATCCAAACCTATTAAAAAGATGAGTGATCAAGTCATCATTAAGAATAAATCTAACCAAAAAAATTGAATGAAAGCAAAGATAAATACCTAAGGAGTAGAAGTGAATAGAATCAAAATTGATTACATTAAACATGCACACGAGGGAGTTTAACTATTCATAGAATATTACAATGCAATTCCAGTACCATTTACACATAAGATTTACACTAAGAGCACCTCCCTCGTGCATCAGACCCTATTCTATCCTACTGCTACATTTGTGTGCCTCCAATCAATGCTTGAATTAAGGACCCAAGCTCTTTATTTATTTGGGCGGTGCTCAATCATAAGGGTTACTTCACAAGCGGGTTTCCTTCTCAGCTCAGCCCCTTGTCCTACTGCTTAGCACGTGACCTTTCCTTCTTGGAAGGGTTTTCTTGGCTGCTCAGCCTCATGGATTTGGGCTCCAGGTTTCCTTGGAAAGAGGGATTCCTCACGAGGCTCAGCTCCATTTGTTGTGCTCAACCAAAAAATCCAAATATGTTGCCCAATCTTTTCTACTTCCATGGCTAAGCTCCATTACTGTGGCTCAGCTACACACTTGATATTTTCTTTTATTTTCACTGCAAAATAGAAAAATATCATTATAATTCATAAAACTCTATTTTCCCAGTATCTAATTTTGTATCTTAAACTAAGGAGGTTTTTTTTTTACACAAATATCACCAATTTGAAATGGAAAATTTACTTATTCTTGACACTTATCATTACACCCTACTTTAGGTGATGAAGGCTTATCTTGTTTTCTTTTAGAGTTATGAATATGTTGTAGTTTTTTAAGAAAGCTTTTTGAAAATTCCCACTGGACATTAAGATAGCATGCTATCTAGATTGGAAGGTTCATTTCTCAAGGTAATGAAAGGAAGAAGAGAGTTGGATTCAAGTTAACACACACACACGGATTCAACAATACTTAAAGAACAAATGAAAGAAGAAGCATTAAAAATGGAAAGCATAGAAGATGGAGCATGGAAGAAGCACACCACTCATAGGGGGGATCTAAGCCAACCAATCCCTAGAGATGAGTGATGGTGCCGCCACTTGAAAGCAAGATAAGGCAAAGGTGAGTTCCCTTCTAGGAAGGAGAGCTCACGGAAGAAAAATGGTTGAAACACAATAGTTTAGCAACAAAATGATCAACCCTTTTACAAGACAGGGAGCACCATTTAAATAGGAGTTCATAGGGGTCCTTTAGCAATTACAAAAACATGGAATGGACTAACAAGCAAACACTAGAAACCTAACACATATGCATTCTCGGCCAAGTGATGGATTATGATTGGTGGATGCATTCCCATGAGGATTCTAGGCCAAAAGAGGAAGGAGACCAAGTAGCCCTCAAAGGAATAAACCAAAAAGTCAAAAGGAGACAAGGTACATGTCTACTTTTGCTTTTGCTTTATGCTTTTTGCTTTCCTCTCTCTTCCACCTCATCCAAGTGCTCCAATCATCATGTGCCACCTAGCCATGCTCTACTTTTTCTTAATTACCTACAAAAACAAGACAAACAAGGATTAGCATGTTGGTTTAAGTTAATCTAATCTTGGTCAAAAGGTCAACTTGGGTAAAAGTCAACAAGTCACCAAAATAACTCAACTCTAAACCAACTTAGGGAATTCAAACTAAAGAAATGCAAAACAAAGATAAAGATGATGGAATAGAAGACTCATCTCTAGACATGCTTCTAGTGATCCTTCTTGAGGGAGCTTCGAAGGTGGTGGTGGTGGTGGTCACGACTTCATCATTTGGTCTTTGCTTGCCCTCAAGCAAAGCAATACAAAACAGAATGGCAAAATAATAAGTTTTATGGGTTGTCAAAGAACTACTTTTAGCATGTTGAATGCAAGAAAGGGAACAACAAAAGAATCCATCCACTTTTGAACCAATATCAACTCCAAGCAGTTCATAGTTTTGGAACCATAATGAATTTTTACTCATATTTTTCAATCAAACAACCTTGCAAGCTTTCACTTGATTTTATATCTCATTTCAAAGCAATGTCTACACACAATAAGCATGGATCATTAAGGTCTTTCTTGAGCTTGTAACTTGGCTAGGCTATGAATGAACTTTGTTTTTCAAGACAAACAAGACTCACTAATAAAAAGAGTTCAAACAACATGTACATATCATGAGTATTTCAACCTTATTTAGCTTAGCTCTATTTGACTACCCTTTTCTATGCATTTGAATTATAATGCAAATTTTTATCCTTTTTGTTTCTTTTCATCTTTTGTGCTTTGCACCAGATTTATTTTCCTTAGTCCTTTGGACTACATTTTTCTTTTCCTTGGGTGATTTCTTCACTTAGCCTTTATCCTTTGCCTTTTATTCCAATACACCTGTTGTTTTTATCCTTCTTATCAATGAGAAAATGTGGGATATTTTTTTTTTTGTGGGCTAAGGTGTGTATTGTGAGGCTAAGGTTCAAAAAGGATATTACAATGTAATTCGAGGTAGGCTATTTGGCTCTAGGTGCAAATTGTAAGACCCGTGGAAATTAATTAATTAAATAATTAATTAATTAATAAATGCGGGCGGTGGAAACTTTGAAGGCATTAAATGTTAATTGTTATAACGTGGAAAAGTACTAGCTCAAGTGGTTGAGAGTACTTGGTTTATGTGAAAGGACTTGGGTTCGAGTCCTATGTATACCATTTGTGTGTCGTTTGGTTTATTAGTATTTTGATAATATATTAGTGCCTATTGAGTGATAGTATAATCATATAATTTTGATAATTATCACTAAATATGAGTTGGTTGAATGGTTATGTAATGAATTGGCATTGGTATGGTCACGGGTTCAATCCATGATAGACATGAATTAAACCTTATATTTTTTTTATATATCAAGCAACTCAAGTTTGAATGTGAAGGAGCAGTGTGCACAAAAGGTTGAATTGAGAGAAGGCTTGAGGAGAAGCACTTTTTTCTTCTCAATTTTTAATGAAGAATTCTAGGTTAGGGGAGTTGTCCTTGTGCATGTAACTTAACTGATGTGTGTTATGATTCTGGATCATTGCTCTTCTCAAATGATTTTTGAATGATGTGAATTTCCTATTATATGTATTGTGATTGTGAATTGGTTGGTTTCATATTGGGTGCAAAGTTTTTTTTATGCCTTATATGATTAGGATGAGGGTTTTGGAATTGAATGGGTACTGCTGATTAAATCTCGAGGTTTGGTAGTTCAAATGGTTATATAACATGTTTCTTAGTGTTGCTTGACATTATTCTTATGCTTGGTAATGATTAGGTGGGCTTTCGATTGGTTATTGACGAATTATGTGCATGAGCAGAGACAAAACTTTGCAATTCTCGCCCAAGCGAGTCCCTCTCGCCTAAGCGAGAGTTGTAGAAGCTCGTTCAGGCTTTGGTTTGAGCTTTTCGCTTAGGCGACCAAGTTTGGGGTTGAGCGACACGTTCACTCGCTCAGGCGAGAATGGCTCGCCTGAACGAGGTCGTGAGGAGACCTATGCAGTATTCGTCCAATCCTCGTCCAGGCGAGGAGTTGTGTGATTGAGCCAAAGAGGGCCTCGCTCAAGCGAGTGGGTCTAGCCTAAGCGAGAACTTGTGGTGAGCTACTTTTTTCTACTCGCTTAGGCGAGGGAGTCCAGCTCGAGCGAGAGAGATGTACTCGCTTGGGCGAAGATCCCTGGCTCAAGCGAGAAAGGTGTGAATTCATGGTTGTGTGTCTGTTTGGATGGGATTGCTTGGTGTTCCTACATTATGGGAATTATTTGCATGTATTTGTGGTGGTTGGGCTTGATGGATTTAAGTCTATAGGATTTGGGATGTGCTTGGCTTGAGTCGCGAGCGAGGAGCTCGTGATGGGTGGACCGCATGCAGAACGTGAACAATTTAGTTCACCGGATGTACTCTTTTTGGGATGAGTGAGCGAGGGAGTTCATCTCATGCTCAACTTGGGAATGCTATGAGCTAGGGAGTTCATGGTAGGAAATGCGAGTCATAGGGAGTGTCTGGGTCCGAGCAAGGAGTTCGGATGACGGGCAAGGGAGTCCGTGAAGTAGGACTACGAGCAGGATAGGCTCGTAGGTTGGACCACGAGCGAGGAGAGTCATGGAAGCACATGAAATCCCAAGAGTTAGAGTGCATTCATAGACTCATACTAGTTATAAGTGTGGGAAAGTGGGTGTTTCCTTTGTTTTAAAAGTTAAATCATTATGAGATATTTGGGTGGGTACATTTCATATTTATTTCATCTATGTGCATAGCTCACCCTATATGTTTGTGTGTGGCGATGATCGGGTAACTTGCTATCCAGGAGCAAATGATGTTACAAGTGAGCCAAGAGATGCGTAGTGGCAGAGAGCGGGAGGAGATTACATGGGGATTTAGAAAGTCTTTTTATTAAATTTTCATGTAATTTAACTATTAGATTTTCTATTTTGCGACCTTTGAATTGTAAAGACGACTTATGAATGCTTATTTTACTTTGTGATTTCCACGTTTAAAAGTTTAAATTCCTGCATTTTTGGGAATGAGTTTATAATAACTGAGGTTTTATTTATATAAATTGTTATTTTATTTCTTGTTTTAAGTAATATCCTATCGGGGTGTTACACAAATATTCAACAAAGAACATGCCTTGATCCTTTCCATGTTTTTAATGTGTTTGACAGTTTTTCGAGAATTAAAACAAAACTAGTGGCAACTCATCAAAGTGTTTTCACTCAGCTCTCAATTTAGTATTTGGCTGCTCTATTCTCGTTGGGTAGGTGCACTCATCCATGTTGATTTTTCAACTTTGATCCTACTAGCATTGTTGGTCTATCATTTAAGCACAAAGATTCCCAAAGTTTGCCTACTCTTGCATTCAAAATCAAAACTTTTCTCCTTTGTCTATCATTTAAGCACAAGAAACATTTTGTATGCATTACCAAAAGATGTTAGTCGCCCAAAACGTCCATATCTATACTTAACGCAATAACTAAAAGCAAAAATAGGAAATTAAAAACTACACTTAAAAACAAAATTAAAATATGCAAAAATTTAAAAAGAACTATAATTTTTTGTGGTTTCATCTTCCTTTGCACCTGGATCTTCTGTTTAGATCCTAGATCGAACCACCTTGTTAAAAAATTCTCATCTTCAAATTTACAAGAATCAGTATCCCCTTCTATAATGGCTTTAGTTCTTTGACTACTTGGCCAACTTCAATACTAGCAAGTTGATGGCCAACTTACGTACTGCAAAATTGAGGAAACTGATAGCCAGCTTCAAATATGGCAATTTATTCTTATGGTTCAAGTCCTTGACTTGTTTGGCCAATTTCAATACTAGCTCGTAAAGTCTTTCAAGTGCTATTCAAGGATTCAAAGCCCCTTAGTTCAATTCCCTTTGTTGCGCAACATCCATAGGTGAGCTTAATAATTTTCATGATCTTTGCCTGAAATAAATGTGAAGAACAAGGCTAAGAAATACAAGTTTAGTTTGTACTCCTCTTACTATAGGTGAAATGACAAATCTGGAAGGTGTTAGGTGTATGGCAAAATCTTCTTAAAGCATAAGGCCTCCAACCAAAACCTCAAATGATGATTCTGCCATCTCCTCTACTGTTTGATCAATCATCTCACTTGTTGAAGAAGATCTTTCTTTTAATATTTCTTAACCTTGTACTTGCTTATGCTTTTTAAAGTGTTCAAATATCAAATTTGTTGCGAAACAATTCCCAAAAAAGTGGAAGTTCAAAATTTCCTCCAAATTTTCTGCTTTGCACTAAGATTAGCGCTGATCTAATCTTGTCTCCGTTGATTGTAGCAGTTGTTATGATTCTCTCCAGCTTTCATTCAATCTTTTACTTTAAGTTCAATGCTCAAAGTTGGAGTAAAAACCATAACTCCTGATTTCACAAGCTAAATATTTTGAAACACACTTGGAATCAGAAATCAGAATTAGCATTCAAAAAATATGTTCTAGCATTCAAATTAAATATGTTCTAGCATTCAAATTAAATATCTTTTAATCAGGAATGTAATGAAAAAGAATCAAGCCAATAGGAAAACTTTGGAGGAAGTTACACATATTTTTTTAGTGAATAGCTAAGCAAAGTGGCCCATAGACCGAGGTGAATATAGCACCTAAGTTGGAATAAGTCGGGACCAACCTACACCTAATTGAGGCTACATTAGCTATTGAGCATATTGCTTTATGATCGGAGAATGGCTAAACAATGAACCATGACTTGCTACCAACTGTGGAGTATTCTAGTGGACGTTTTAAACTGCTACATCTACCTCCAATAGCAAGTCAAGTAGGAAGATAGTTGACAAGGAAACTTGCAACCTATTGAATCAATGGAAGAAGTTAAACTCGAAGGAAGTTGTTGTAGGCAAATTGACCTTCTATAGGGAACTTTATTTAACTTGTAATATAAAGTAGAATAATTCATTAGTGAATAGATATAAATAGGAAATTTGTAATAGAATTAGGCAGTTCTAGAGTTTTGCTAAAACATCAGAAATGAGAGAAAAGTTGGATGCTAGTGTTGGAACGTGAAGGCTAGAGAACCACAATTTACAACTTCATCATTTTGTTTCTACTAGTGTAGTATATTTTCTCTTGGAATTGCATGAAATCTTGGACTACAAAGTTTAGGCAAGAAGGATTGTGATTCAGGTTTACTATTTTTACAGATTTAGTTGTTGAACCATAGTTTAGAAGCTACAATATGGGTGATTCAACCATGGATTCAATGTTGGTTTGTGTTTTGTTGTGATTCACTTCATCTTAGCCCGATTTTCAACACTTTTCACTAATTAAATTCATTGTTTCCACTGTATAAACACGTTTGCTTCTTAGTTCTTCCACTCAGTACAAATTTTTCACTTTATTCACCCTTGAAGTGGTCATATTTCTATAAAATGCTAAATCATAGCATATGCATAGTCATGTTGTAATTAAGCAACGAAATAATTTGTTAATGGACAAAACCAAAACGGGGAGGGGTGAATTAGTTTATTAATAAAATTCATGCTTTTAAATTTTTTCCCAAAATTTTCCCTTTAAAATAAAGCATCAGTTCCTTTAAATGCAAGAGTAGATAAATTAAATAGACAGGGAAGACGATTAATACAAATATTTATATTGGTTTGAATCAAAAGACCGTACATTTAGTTGTTAATATCTTTAAACAAAGAGATTAACTTAATCACTATAAAAGTTTGAGTACTATTACATTAAAAGAATAAAGGATTAGAAAACACCTCTCTTGAGTACACTAGCTTTCCTAGCAACTACAACATCACTAGAACTACGTTTCTCAAAAAAATAATTTTACAAGTGAAAAAGGTTCTACTTAAAGCCATTCGAAATCTGGGTCCAGTAGTTGAAAAGGCAAATCCAAAACTGTCAAGGATAATCAAATATCACTAATGATAATCGATTATTCTAGTGCGTTTTCGAAAAACAAAAGTTTGAGCAGATAATCAATTATCCAGGGAGATAATCGATTATTCAATGGGTTTTTGAAAAATTGAACACAACATAAGATAATCAATTACTAAGTGATAATCGATTATCACAACGAAATTTTGAAAAATAAAAGTATCCAGAAATATTAAGAGCTTGTTGTTGATTCTAAGCTACTCTAAGCTACTTTAAGACATGATTAACTTATTTACAAGAAGACTTTAAACATCAAAAGCTTGCCTTGAAATTATCTTCCAATTTGCTTGAGATTCCTTATCATCCAAAATCTTTAAGTCTTTAGCTTTTGCCAACAAGTCAATGTTGTTATTTACTGAGCACAAAGTGGTCTGTCTTTAATTCAAGAAGCATAATTTGTCTCTTGAACATCATAACATGAGTCAATTCAAATTTGAACGAGGGCAAAATTTGTTTTAACCATTTTTATCATTAGAAGTCGCAGTATTGCATTCGTTTTTCATTAATTCTGTAGGTTCTTTATATGTTGTTGTAAAATTGTGTTCCATCTAAGCCTTGCATAGTTGTATGAGCTTCAAAACTCAACCTTTAAATCATTAGAAATATGAATCATTGCATTTTATTTTGACAGTTATTTTCGTTAGTTTGGGTTCATAATTAGAGATTTTCGATTTTTGTGATTCTAGGGTGAGTTAATAGTTTTAGTTTTCATTTGCATCAATTTGTAGCGGTTTCACATCATTCTTTTCACTTCATAACCCATTCATACCACGGAATTGCACCACATACATTTTCGTACCTAATTCAAAGCATATTTTGCGTTTTCTGAAGTTTCTTTCGTGTTAGGATATAGAAGCATATTTAATTGAGTCTTAACATATAATAAAGTTGCATTTAGTGCAGTGACTGGTTCATTATCTATTTAAAAGTCCATTCACATAAATTTTTCATCAAACACCTTATGTACCCTCTGGTTTGCATCATTTTAGGCGCCTTTACAAAGTCGATTAGCTTTGATTCAGTAGTTCATGCATTTTCTATTCTTAATTATCTATTCATTCTGTTATATCATCATTTTTCCCAACTCAAATAATCTCACACATGACATAAGAATTGACTTACACTATAAGAAAATGCCTCAACAATCAATTTTAGAGACCAAAAGTCATTTGTCACTATAGTAACCAATTTATATATGAACTTACCAAATAAAAAATTATTGGTTACTAAAATAGTCACTTTATGAATAAAAATTATAATTGGTCGGTAAATTGGTCACTAATTAATTAAAGACAAATTTAGAAATAAATTCCTTTGATAGCAAAAACCTTGGTAGTTAATGTTAGTGAGCAATTTTCTTTGCTAGCTAAAACCTTAGTAGCTAAATTTTAGAAACTAATTTAGATACCAATCATAATTTTTTATTCATAATAGTAACTATTTAGTAACCAATAATATTTTATTTTGTAAATTGGTATCTAAATTGATAACTACAGTGACTAACAACTTTTAGTCACTAAAGTTTGTTGTTAATAAGACATTTTGTTATAGTGTTCCTTGTTATATCCTTGGATTGAGTTATGGTTGACCTTATACTACATTTTAGGGAAATCATTATTTGCATAAACTTGAAACGACATAGAGTTTATCATTTTTCCGCCACAAAGTATAATATAGTTGTTTAAAATGAATCATCGCAGCAACCACAATTTTATACTATTTATTTATTCATAGTTTAAAGAGATAAATAACGTCAATTAGAACTAACATAATATTTTTACTGAAAAACAAATTGAATGGAAAAAATGACGCTCGGAATTGATATTGTTATCACTATATTATAACATTTTATATTGTCACTATTATAATTAATTTTCAGATAAATTACATAATTATCAAGTATCTTTATTTAATGATTAATTATTTATTATTTTTCAGCATCATTTATACTTTCATAATTCAATAAAATTAATTTTTATGATAACTTAAAATATATAAAAAATTATATAACTATAAAAAGGAAACTAACATAATTATACCAAAGTACCACAAAGCACAAAAATATTCAAGCATAAAAAAAGAGAGAGAAAATACAACATTAAAAGTTTTAATTGTAAGTTATTTTTCTTCCACCTCTTATCCTAATATATTATTTCCAACTCCAACATGTACATGTAGTGTCTACAATGAAGACAAATAATAAGTATATATATGAGTAAGTAAAATTAAAATAAATTAAGATATTCATATAATAAGTTTAAATATAACTATGCTAATTAGCGTAACGTCAGATAGAAAAATAATGTATGCCATTTATTGGATTTATATATATATATATATATATATAT
>Ga0214544_1010907_pt1 | contig 13005 bp, 8 predicted proteins | sample CNSS3metaG_FD_160074 | JGI IMG/M metagenome (GOLD analysis project Ga0214544, IMG submission 160074) | Root nodule microbial communities from cowpea collected in UCLA plant growth center, Los Angeles, California, USA - CNSS3 | ecosystem: Host-associated > Plants > Roots > Nodule | place: USA...
AATCTTATTTAGAAAAAGCAGTGGAATTGACCTATTTACTATTATTGTGTTTACAATCTTCCGTGTCATTTTCTTTGCATATCAAAACCCCCCTATTTTTATAGTTGCTAGTTTTAATTGCATTTTTTTTTAAGAATCAAATATTTGAGATCAATTCCGTATTCGTTGTGAGACGACTCAGGGTTATCTTAACCCTAACTATTTTGTTCACTACAAACTGGCAATACTGAAGTTGCTAAAGTAGTGGTAATTTGATCGCCTAACGACAGCGATATCAGGTACAAAACCAATGTCGGGTGGTTCCTGTTCCGCAAAAAATACGAGAAACAACATTTTTCGTGAATCAGAGCACCACGCATCATTGGTATGGCGCCTGGAGGCAACTAAGGTGCCGCCAAGCGGTTCTTGTTGTTCCAAGAACCCCAACATTCTTCATGCACCCGCGAACCTTAGCCCATTCACCACAACTCTGGTTTCCATCAATTTATGACTCAATACTAACGTATTTAGGTTCATGGTTCATTCCTAAACTTCCAATCTAAGATACTTCATTAACAATTTCCCATTTAATTTCGTGTAACTTTGAGAATCACCAATCATCAACCCTAAAATTCACATTCATACAATGTTCCCCTATCATTATCCAATTACTACAGAATTATAATGATTCTTAATACTCCACAATCCACACATATACGCATTCCATTTCTTCTCGTTTAACATTGTTCTAGAATCCCAAAAACATTGAAATTGAGCCAAACAGGATCACGTCACCTAGCGGGTCCAAAACCATCGCCAGGCCATTCAAAGGAAAACCCAGAAACTGGGTTGCATTCATGTGTCGGCTGGCGACAAGGTCATGCCGCCAGGCGGTTCCTCTCCAGGAACCCAAAAACAACATAGAATTTCATGTGTCGCTTAGTGGTAGTTCATCGCCCGCCAGGCGGTTTCTGGAAAAATTCCAGAAACCTAGAAAATTGATTTGATTCGAAAGCAAGCAAGTAATCTTATATCATACATCATGCATATACCACAATAAACATAAAATTTTGGGTTCAACTCCCCTAACCTGGAATTTCCTTTGCTTAGAGTTTGAATTATGTGTCTTCCCTTGAACACCAATGCCCTCCCTTTGATTCCTTCCCAAACCAACTCTTCCTTTCACACCAGAATCACAATTTTCTCTCTGAAATTTCGTTCTTCACAAGGTCCTCTCTAATGGCAGCCTTAGAAACCTTCTTTCTCTCCCTTAATTGACTTTTTAATTAGGTATTAAGGGTGATTAATGGCCAAAACGAAAATTATCTCATTAATGGTGGTACACTAGTGCGTTTTAGAATTTTTACATCGCAGTATATGCCTCGGTTCCTACGGACCCGCTGCATATAAGCACGCGGTGGTAGTTTTGTAATTAAATTCATCTTTTATGCCTCGGTTGTCATACTAACTGAGGCATATGGCTAAAAAAAATTTTGACTCCACGCGTTGACCCATAATTTAATTTTTTTTTACTGAAGCAATATGCCCCGGTTCTCTTTTAACCGAGGCAGTAGAGACAGGAAAAAATTTTGACCACTGTGTTGACCCATAATTTTAATTTTTTTTTACTGAAGCAATATGCCTCGGTTCTCTAATAACCGAGGCAGTAGTGAGACAATATACCTCGGTCGAGTGACTACCCGAGGCAGTAAGGATACAATATGCCTCGGTTTCGAATAACCGAGGCAGTATCCCTTCGTAGGGTTAAAAAACCCTAATTTCTTCATTGTGCAGCGACCTTCATCTTCTTCGATTTCTTCTGCGAGCCTTCACCTTCTCCGGCCAGCCTTCATCTTCTCCAACGACTAGCGCCACTGTCCCGCACACCTCCGACGCACAGCTCCCACCATCCCGCAAAACCTCCAACGCTCCAGGCCAGCATTTCGTTGCTTGCACCGCACCGCACCACCCTATGAAGATTCCAATATCTTTGGACGATCCTCTTGGTGCATTACACCAACTTGCTGACATCAATAGTGATAAGCCGATGGTAGTTCCATGGGATTCTGATGTATTTGGGAGAGATAGTGACATCCCAATGTACCTGCATAAGCAAGATGTCTTAGAGCTTGCGTCGGGTACAAAAGAACTGAATATTACCCTTATTCAGTTATGGATGATGTAAGCATCTAAACTATTCATTATGTTTAATTAATTTATATAGTAACTTATATTAAATAATTTTTTTTGTCCAAGTATATGTTTAGTGTCAGTAACAATATGGGGTTGAGTGATGTATATGGGTTCATAGACCCCTAACTCATGTAGGCAATAAATTTGATGACATTCAAGCATACGTCACCGAATGCTTTGGACAAGGGAAGAAAATATATTTTGTCCCTTATATTTCTGGGTAAGTGTAGTTTGTTGACTTCTAATTATAATATATTATTTTAAGGTACAACAACGATTTTTTTTTTATTGCAGGCATCATTGGCAACTAGTTATAATTTCCATGAAGGACAACAAATTTGTGTGGCTTTGTTCCTTGCACGGGCCTCCTCCTAACCATCTTAGACAAGTTATAGATTGGTAAGAACCTCAATTTTATGAACTTTCTTTCTTATATAATTGTATCTTAACACCTTACCTTTTTCATAGTTCAATCGCTGCACATAACATGTTGTTAGGGAAATCAACTGCTATGACAAAAAGGCTAGCATGGTTGAGCCTCAAGGTTTGCTATTTTGTTCTACAGTATTATAATTATTCAATTTCTTTCCTTCATCAATTACTTATAAATGTGCATTCATTGTAGTGTAATTTACAAACCCGCTCATATGAGTGCGGTTACTATGTAATGCAATGGATATCAACCATGGTACGTGCTCGTATCACAAGTGGTTGGGAAACGGTAATAATTTCACTATATGAAATACTTATATGCAATTTTGTCTTAGTTTATATACTTTTAAATTATTCTCTTATGTGCAGAGATTTGGTAACAGTACATCAATTCCCATCAAGTCCATCAAATATTTAAGGATAGCTTTGGCAAAGTATATTATTCAAATGTACAATAGTACTTAGTATATTTGTTTATGAAAGCATATGATATTGTAATGAGTGCTACAATATGAGTAGTATTAATTTGATCGCGTCAAGGACAGCGTTATCAAATTTGGCACCATTGTCGGGGAACACAGTTAGAATTTTTATCATTTTAGTTCTTTTTTTTTTTTATCACTAACATCTTATTTTTCTTTACTCTTTTTTCTAACATTTATTTTATTTTCTTTAGTCATTTTTATTTTTTTTAAATATAATTTTGTTGGGAAATTTGTGAAACTAGTTGGGAACACTTTGGCTAAGGAAGGATAAGGTACTTAAGTTGTCCATTGAGACATATCTCTCTTTCCTGGAAGTCTACTCAACAAGCTTTCAACTTATTTCTTTTTAGAAAATCTCTTTCAAAAATGAAAAATCATTTTTCATATGAAAATAATCGACAATGTGATTTTTAAATGAAGTGTGATTACCATCCACAATAACCACATGATCCATATGGTTATCAACAACCAATTGTCACACCTACTAATGCACTTGATATAAGTAGGTTAACTATTCATCAATTTAATTATCTATATCCTAGATCATCTTTTTTGGAATATGCACAACCACCATACCATGAGCAACAACCATATTTTGAGTATCCATTCCAGCCATCATATGTTCCATTTGGTTCTCAATATCAACAACATTCACCATCACAACATTACCCTTTCAATTTTCTTGACTACTATCTTAGCAATACTGAAGTTGGTATAGTTTAGTAGTATTAATTTGATTGCTTCAACAACAGCGTTACCAATTACCCTAATTTTATATTTATTGTTGTTAAATTAACACGTTTTATTTGATTACTTAATTAATAAATACTAATTTTTCAACAAGAAAACTAAACACAAAGTTGTATCATAAAAGTAAAATAGATTAATAATACTAATACAACAAATTCTAGTTTAAAAACATTGTGCGATTTATGTAACATCCCAATAGAATAAGTCTAATAAAATAAAATGTCGCATGTTTATAATATAAAATAAAGCACCGATAGAAAGTATATAAGAATCAACCATTATAGTTATCCATAATATACTGAAAGGAATACTCAAAGGCACAACACAATGCTTTGAACATAGACTAAACATGAAATAGTTAACAAAAGGTTGCTCACAGAGCAAGGAAATTAAAATAGCAGTTCATAAGGAGAAAGGCACAACAATGAGCAGCAAAGAATATATGGAGCCTAACTAAACAACAACATCTCTACCAAGATCACGATCACCGAGAGTCTCCACATCTGCTCACACCAAGGATTTGGTAATCATCGCAAATAGGAAAAGTCAAACAAAGAAACCAAACACAGAGAGAAAGCGTAAGCCAGTGAAAATATTATTTAACAGTTGAATAAACAAGTTATGAAACACAAGCAACATACAACCAAAGAATAATTCACGTACTTATCTTCATCTAAACAATTAATGGACTATCGACTCAATTATTTGAATTATGCACTAGATATAGAATTCGAAAGGAAGTATGCACGTGTATTGGTTTCTAAACTCTATAGAGTCTAAACACAAGGGATTATCACCCAACCACACACAAGGTTAATCCTATTATGCCTTGGGTCCAAGACTAGGATCCCCCACCACTCTCACCACATAATTCATTCTACTATATATATATATATATATATATATATATATATATTATAAATATAGATAGATTATACAAAGTTAATACCTGAGACCACACACAAGATGCAAAGTATACATATTCAAGAATGACTCGCTCACTTCTCTCATTGATTTTTTTGAAAGTTATCATTGCGGCCAAGTTCATTGTTCTATTTTCATTTGGTACTTCCAAAATTTAGAATTTATTTCTCCAATGGTTTGAATTTGATATACACTTTTTCTTCTTAAATTGAAGTATTGATAATAGTGCAGGTGTTAGCAGCACACCTTCTTATATAGAAATATATACTCAAGTTTTTTACTGTGCTGGCCACTGTCAGTGATTGGGTTACACAACATGATTATGCATTCTAGATGTTTGTTGTTGTTCTAAATAAGCAATGCATTGTTTATATAAATGCAAATGAGGAAAGTATTATTTAATAATGATTAGTTATGAGAAAATGAGGCAGAATGTTAATTTTAGGGCTTATAATTGAAAACATATCTTCTTCTTCGTCACTACTGCGTCCACTCCTCTATCTCCTGTGAGCGCCATTGATATTTCTATCCAGTATTGGTTTCGACGTGGTGGAACTTTGTCGTCGGTAGTTGGAGTTATGGGTTAGGGTTTTTAATTGGTGATTTTTGGGTTCTAGCGAGGATTTGTTCCAAGGGCGGTGGCTCTGTTTGTGACTGTGTTCGTTAGGGCTCATATCTGTGGTGGAGAGTTAGTGGTGGTGAGGCGCGATTTCCCGAATGGATCTGGTTCCTGTTATTGTTGGGTTTTTATAGAGGCGGTTTCCGACTTGGTGGTGGCTGATTCACGGGGATGTTGGTTCATTGCGTCTCTTGGAACACAAATTTGCGAATAGTGGACTGATTTTTCTCTTTCAAGTTGTTGCTTTTCGGAGGAGGATTTGTGATTCATGTTGACTGTTGGTGCTTCGTTGTATTATTCTAAACGTTAAAGGTTTCGCATTTAGGCACAATGATTGCATGTGCATTGCTAACATTGTGATCCGAACAGATCAGGTGACCGCAAGGTGGAGATGGTGGTGGTGCAATAGTTGTGAAATTGTAGGTGGTAGAAGCTCTAGGGTTTCTAGTTCCGATTTATTCTTCTTTTTTTAATGAATATTATGCCTCGGTTGCCTCCAGAATCAAGGCAATAAGGCTCAATTTTATGTCTTAATTCACAATCGAGGCAGAAAGGCCATTCCTTTTTATCTCGGTTGGATATGTCTCAGTTTTTAAATCGAAGTGAAATGACCAAAATAACCGCTGTCGAAATCCTTTCGTTCACTAGTGTAGATAATGAAACAATAATATGTATATTGTCTTAGGTTTATCTCTCAAATAGAAAAGTTGAAAGAAATATTTTTTGAAGTTTTTATATATTTTGTTAAAATTTGATTAATTACTTTTCAGTTAGTGTGGCATGACAACATAATTGTTTATAGAGTGAGTTGGATTAACAAAAAATTTAAATTTTAAAAGTATGGAATAAAATTCTCAAACTAAAGCTACAAACTAAAATAATTATTGTCGTGGATGTCTAGTCAATATATTTTTGTCAAGTGACTTTGGTCACTGGACAATATTTTATTGAGGTAAATATGTTTTTAATCCTTAAACTTTAACGTGAAACTAGAATTCGTCATTGTATTTACTTTGATTCATTTTGGTACCGAAACTTAAAAACTGAATGGATAGAGTCTTTTTGACCCAATTACATTAAATTTTTTGATGTATCAAACTCGTTTCCCATCTTACTTTAGAGCAAGAACATGTCAAATTGTATAAGACCTCAAATATTGTCATGAAACAAGTTGGAAGAATGAAAAAAAACATTAACATAATTGGTAAAAAGAACTATTTCGATTCATTTTTAATGTTTAAATACCAAAATGTATCAACATTTTGAAAAAAATAAATTTTAATTTCAAAACTAAGAAACTTAAATCATATATTACCCTCATTTATCTATATGTATATATATATTTCCTTTTTTTAAATTAATAAATACTTAAAGTTTGCAACGAGAAAATTAAATTCAAATTATATATTAAAAGTAAAACAACTTAATAACACTAATACAACTTCAAATTTAAAAATATTCTGCGATTTACCCTAATTTCGTTAATAAATATTTAATTATTCATGTTTTGAATTTAAATTATAAATTTCCTCAAAATATAATGAATTAAAAATAACAAGTTGTAAAACTTATTAAAAAAAAGTAGTCAACATATATTTATTAAGGTAATCACATTTGATTTAATTAAATAATACAAAAATTAACATTTGTAATTAATATATTCAAACATATAAAAATATATTCAAGTTTTGAATTTAAATTATATATTTCATAAAAGAAATATTGAATTAAAAATAAAAAATTGTATAAATTATTCAAAAAAATATTGTCAATATATAGTTTACTAAGTTAATTTACATTTGTGTTAAGTTAAATGATAAAAAAAATTAATATTAAATTGTAATTTTGTCATTGAAACATATAATAATATATTTGAGTACATATATGTTCACGAACAAAAGAAAATACAAATCAACCTACTAATGGTCACCTGCCTTGGCCAACTAAAAACGTTATTTTATTTTTTATTATAACAATCCGATAAAATAGGCGTTTTACTTTATTTTTTATTTAAAAAGAGATAGACCTAACCATTCGGAGAACATACTAATTTGATATTTGTTTTAAAAGTATTATGTAACACATTTATGTATACTAATAAATTATACAAAAAATAATTGTTAATATTAATTTTGTAATTATTTATAGTATATATTTTTGGTATAAAATATTATATATGTTACGAATTAATGGTCGTCCATCGATTTGACACAATTACTCATATATGATTGATACTCATATGATTTGATATTCTTTATGTAAATATTTATATTAAATATTGAATTTGTGTCCTTTATGGGTTACATGTTGTATTTATAAATAGGAATCTTCCTATCAACAATAAGACACACATAAAAGTTGTTCTCCATTCTCTCATTCTCTATTTTTCCTTTTCTTATTTTCTCCATTATCAGCTCTATTTTATAACACGTTATCAGTATAATGTTCCAACTAACTGAACGATAGTGGAAGTGTTTTTTCTATCTAGTGACAGTGCTCTACATGTCTTTTGAATCCAAATTTTAAAAGAACTACACATGGATCAGTTTGGTTGTCCATCCCTAACCAACTTATGGGAAAAAGCACAAGATTAGAAATATATTCACAACAGAAAGTTTGTTTGCCTATTGTCAACAAACCTAGGAGCAATCAAAGTTATACTTATAATTTGACTATTTATTTGAGCAATATTTTTGTGATTGTCTCCGAGCATTACATTTTTAAATTAAAATTGTTTAATAACTTATGCAGGAGAGTATTTGACCCTAGAGGAAAACCTCCAAAAAATTTGATAAGAGATTGAACTCTTTCAGGATCTAAATCTCATTTTTAATAGAACTTTCATTTTTGGTTATTTTAGGGTTGTGTTTCTAAATTATGTTTGTGTGTTTTGTGTAGGATGTTCTGGAATTCGGGTTGAATTCTCTCCAAATGGGAGAGAATGATGAATGATTGATCAAGTTCAAATCAAGATAAGGAGAACTTTTAAGAAGGACTGAGTTGGTTCTAACACTATGAAACCAAAGGAAAAATTATTTTAAAGTGGCACAAATTTGAGGACAAATTTTCTACAAGAAAGAGGGTATGATAGAGGATTATTTATTGATCTAATACAAAGGTGAAGGAATCTTCAGGTATCACAAATTTGCGGAAAACTTCAATTTGGGAAGGAGGGTATAATAAAGGACTATCTCTTGATCCAATATAAAGGTGAAGGAATCTTCAAGTGACACGAAGTTGAGGACAACTTTGCTTCAGGAAGGAGGGTAGGATAGAGGACTATCTCCTAAACATCTACAAGAAGAACTTGAGGATAATCTTTTAGCATTAAAAGGATATGAAGACATAAAGATCTTACAATTAAAGAATAATTTATATAATTAAATTTAATTACGTAAATGATCCAACTGGTATTTTTTTATTTAGTTATTTTATTTTATCTTTTGATATCTTTGTTATCTATGATATCTTTTGATATCTTTTGATAGTTTTTGATATCTTTTGATATTTTTGGATATCTTTTGATATTTTAGATACCTTTTTATATTTTTTGATATTTTTGGATATATTTTGATATTTTGGATATCTTTTTATATATTTCCAGTTTTATCTTTTATCTTTTATCATTTAAGTCCTGTAAATACCAAGTTCTACAACATTTGTAATCATTTTTTAGTCATTAATAAAATTAGTTCATTAAAGAGGGGATTCTCTTGGTTCTTGGCTTAAGCCTTAAGGTTCTTATAAAAGACAAATGTCTTTTTGGCAAATCCTCCTTGACTTATCAAAGACTAAGTTCTTTGTGAGGTCAATAATATTAGGTTCTTATCAAAGACAAAGATCTTTGTGGCGAACCTTTGTCAGACTTATCAATCTTGATTGTGGCATCTTGACTTATCAATCCTGGATTGAATTGTGGCGTCTTGACTTATCTATCGTTGATTGAGGCGTCTACTCTTTTGATTGGGTTCTTATCAAAGAGGGACATCTTTGCGGCGAATCTTCCTTTGCTTATCAATCTGCTAGATTGTGGCGTATTTCATCTCTGTCTTATTTTGCGTTCTTTACTCTTATTTTAATTGTTCTTTATAGAAGATATTCAAATTCGGAAAAGATCGGTATCTTTCCAGTAAGAATTCTATCACATTAGAAATTCCAAATACAAGTAAGAGAGGTCGAGGAAACAATGAAGTTGTTAGAGATGAACAATTGAGAAAGAGAAGTATATTTTTTGACCTTCCATATTGGGAAACCAACTCATTGGTCATTGTCTAGACGTCATGCATATCGAGAAGAATTTTAGTGACCATGTTTTGTATACTTTGCTTAACGATCCAACAAAATCAAAAGATAACCTTAAAGTTCCAAACAATGTGACTACAATTATTGTGGAATTATATTTCTTTTTTTGACACATATGTGGCAAAAGTTTAATTCAAATAGATCTTGATAAACTTCACGATCGCATGATTCAAACTCTCTATCACTTGGAAATGTTATTCCCTCCTACATTCTTTACAATTATTGTTCATTTAACTTGTCACCTAACTGGTGAGGCAAAACTTGGAGGTCCTGTACATTATCGTTGGATGTATCCCAATGAAACAAAAATGTCTCTGACACACCTTTCTATTTTTTCTTAGTGTGAAGTTTGTTTGTCCTAATTAGTAAAGAATGTAGGAGGGAATAACATCTCAATTGAGTAATTTTTTTCCACCAATTGGTAGAGTAGTAAGTGCCTCTTCAATTTTTCAACTATCAACCATGGAGAAAACTCAAGCACATCGATATGTGTTATTTAATTGTCCTGAAGTTAAGTCGTATATTAAGTGAGTTTATCACAAATATTCTTTGTAAGTATATTTAAAATGTATTTTTATGGTATTAATAGGAATATGTTGACATATTATGTTAGGCAATTTTAAGATTATTTGCGAAGGGTATGTAGAATATGTATTATCAACAAGTTGAAGTTTTCAAAATACATTGACATAAATTCATTATTTTTTTAGATTCAAAACCCAGATATTTCGAGTTTAATGTCAAATGATCTTAAATACCTTTCTCAAGGTCCAACACCACATGCTAGAAGATTTACTATCTTCAATGTGAATGGATTCAAATTTAGGACTAAAAGTCAAGAACATGTGATGAAAACCCAAAACAATGGAGTTTTGTAACTTCTTCAACATCATGTGTTGCAAGTAGTAGAAAAAATAATATTAGAGAATCAGATTTGGCATATTATGGAAAATTAAAAGAAATAATTGAGCTCAATTACTATGGTCATTTTCAAGTTGCATAGTTCAAATGTAAATGGGATAACATAACAAAAGATAAAGGGTTTCAAAAGGATCCATGGGGTTTCACTTGTATTAATTTTTCACGATTAATTCATATTGAAGATCGTGAGGAGCATGATCCATACATTGAAGCTTCACAAGTTGAAATGGTATATTATGTCAATGATGGTGTCAATAAGGATTGGACAATTGTTGTCCACACGAAACCAAGAGAATTTTATGACATAGGAGAAGGACTTAACAATGTTTGTGAAGTTGTGATGAAGGCTTGACCACACAAGTTTCCATGAGAGCTCCCCGAAGAAGCATTACAAGAAGCATGGACTAGAGGGGAGACTTTTAGCCTTTCATCCATATCTTTATTTTCTATCTCTTTATTGTGATTTCCCTCAATTGACTTAGTTCATTTAAGTTTGGTTGACTTGTTGACCTTTGACTAGGTTTGACTTGTTAACTAAAGTTGACTCGACTTAAGCCCACATGTTAATCTATGTTTAATTGTTTTGTAGGGTAATTAGGAGTAAGGAGCATGGCTAGGTGGCGTAACATGAGTAGAGGGCATCAATACGGTGGAGCCTAGGAGTAGAAGCATAAAGCAAAAAGCAAAAGCACCTTTCTACCATTTGTCTCCTTTTGGCTTTATTAGAAGACCACCTTGTCTCCTTTGTGGTGGTGGTCGAAAATCATCGCGGGTGCACACCACCGTCCTATTTTGTGCTACTTTAGAGATGTTTCTAGAAATTAGGGTTTCAAGCTTTTCTAGCTAGCCCTTTTGCAACTTCTGTTATTTACCTACAGACCCCTAAGACTATCTATATAAGAGGTGCTACACTACATGTAAAAGGGTTTATCATTTTGAGTTTATACACTTACTGTTCAACCATATTGTCGTGAGCTTTTTGTAAGACCCGTGAAATGTTGTTCAACCATATACACGACAGTTGATTATTATTTTAATAATAATATGCTTGATCATGATGAGTGATATAGATTTATAAGAATTATCATGAAACATGAATTGGTTGAATGGTTGTGCATGGACTAGATAATTGTGGTCTTTGCATGGTTATGGGTTTGAAACTTGGTAGACCCAAATTAAACTTTCTTTTTGCCAAAATTCTCTTTTGCATGAAGGTGAAAGGGTAAAGAAACCCTAGCAGAGCAGCCAAGGTGGCTAGAAAATCACCATGGAAACGTCATTGAATGATAATTAAACATAACCTTAATGCTAATTTTCGTTTTTATTCATTAAGCCCCATTAAGACTTGGTTAAGTCTCTAATTAAGAGTGGGAGAGAGAGTTGAGGTGTTTGCCATTGTAGAGCATTATGAGGAGTGAAATTTCAAAGAGAAACTTTGGTTATTGAGTGAAATGGTGGAGCTGAACGGGGAGAGAGCTAAAGGAAGCCATTGTTGATCAAGGAGGACCAATAGCATATTCAATTCTAAGTAAGGAATCCAGGTTAGGGGAGCTAGAACTCGTAATTTTATAGTTTGGATTTAATTACATGATGTATAGCCTAATTATGTCTGAATTCTCTACTATCAACGCTTAAATTTTTGGGTTTTTGGAAATTTTCCACAAACTGCTTGGCGGGCCTTTAAAGCCGCCAGGCGATGCATGTTATTTTATGTTGAATTTTAGGTTCTTGATAGGAACCGCCTGGCGGCACGAACTGCCCGCCAGGCGACGCAACCTTGTTTCTCAGTTTCTGAGTTTTTGGATGAATGGCCTGGTGGTGATGAACAGCCGCTAGGCGACGCGAGCCAAATTTGACTAGATTTTGATGTTTTGTGTGTTCTGGGTGGATTCTGAACGGGAAGGAAGGGAGCTTTATCTTTGAATTGATTATTGGACGCTAGAAATTGGGAAATTATGTTGTCAATTGAGGTTGATTTGATAAAATTGTATGAACACACGTTTAGGGTTTTGAATTTTGGGGTTTGATCTTATAAGGTTAATTGGTGATTGAATTCCACGGGAATATGTTAAGGGATGTTTTTAGGTTATGAAATTATATAATGGTGAGGAGAATCACATACGAAGTCGTAAGAAAATGCAAAGAAAGGAAACTGGAATGTTGGGTGTTTTCGCAGGTGTAGAGAATTTTTGGGTTTTACCTAGAACTGTATGCATCGCCTGACGACGCTTGAATTACAGCCGAGCGCCAGCGTAGTGAATTCATCATTTGGTATTATGTTGTTTTCTTTTAAGATTATTGAATATGGTGTGAGTTGATTAAGAAAGCTAAGTGAAATCCCCACTGGACATTAAGATAGCAAGCTATCTAGATGTGAAGGTTCCTTTCACTAAGCTCAAG
>Ga0214544_1010914_pt1 | contig 12998 bp, 8 predicted proteins | sample CNSS3metaG_FD_160074 | JGI IMG/M metagenome (GOLD analysis project Ga0214544, IMG submission 160074) | Root nodule microbial communities from cowpea collected in UCLA plant growth center, Los Angeles, California, USA - CNSS3 | ecosystem: Host-associated > Plants > Roots > Nodule | place: USA...
TTAGACTAAAAATATCTCACAATATTTACACTCCTAGTATAGAAGAAATGATATCTCCTAAATATAATGGCTAACGACAATGATAATAAATAAGCATAATGACAATATCTCAATAATCTCAATATAAGAAATGACAAACTGGGTGGATCTAAGATTAATGGAGCAAAGGAAACAAGAGAAACGAAGAAATACTAGGTAATGATCAATGGAAGCTATAGGGTCTTATATAGGCCTTAAATATAAACATGGTATCTATAAGTTGATTGAATATGTTTTAAAAATGTGTTTGCTAATATATGTATATCTTTTACTTATGCTCATATGTAATAGTTTTTTGTTAATAAAAAAAAAGACAATATGAATGAGTTTTTTTTTTTTCCACAATAACAAATATATTAAAATAAGATAATATTTTGTCAACGCTTATACAAAATAGAAAAGGAGATGATGAAAACAAGAAAAATAACGGAAAAAAAAAACAAGATTACCGCTTCATGGACATCTTCCCCTACAAGATCCAAGAAAGTCATTTCAAGTTGATCGGTCAATTGAACAATAATAAATATAAGTACAACCTTAACCCCCTATCAAACCCACAAAACATTTATAGGATACCCTAAAAAAATCAACGTCCATGGTCCAAATTGGGTATCCTATAAATGGACGTTGATTTTCTTAGGGTATCCTATAAATAGGACCGTCCAATAATATCAAAATACAATTTTCATACCATATCTTCATCTTTGTGGAACTTCGGCTACTATTGTAAGTAGGAAAAGGGTGTAAATATACAACATATTTTTATATTTTTAAATTTTATATATGTAAGAAAAATGAAAGTATAAGAAAGACTATACTTGTCTTTTTTTTAAAAAAAAAATTTATCAACAAGAACAAATATATTAACAGAAACAATAGGGTTGACCCAACCCAAATAAATAAAACAAAGAAGGAATAAAAAGAAAGAAAAATATCATCAAGAGCAAATCTAAACCACGTATCTTTCTCTCCCAAAATTGTTGTCCACCAAATTACAAGAAAAAATAATAACCAAAAAAAAGGAGATTTGGGACAAGAACTTGATCTACCACTCTTGTTGCCACCAGTTTGGATCCTGCAAAGAATCATAAGCAAAAAATCATCCGTTGACAGAACACGATGCAAAGCATAATTAGGATACCCTAAACAAAAGAGCCTAATATCTGTTAAAGGCACAAAGATTATAAACACATGGTTGGACACAAATACCAATCAGAATATGAAAAATTTGATTTAGAATTTTTATACACTATCCAAGACCATGATTTAAGTTCCAATACTTATCTTTATATTTTACGCAAATAATTGTAGTCGAATTAATCACTCAGAAATGAGTTGAAATGATTGTTAAAAGCTTAATGAGGGTTTCAACATTATGCTATTTACCTTAAGTTAATCATTTTTATATATTAAAATTAATTTTAAAATAAGTATTGGAAAAGTCAACCTTTTTACTCTAGTATTATTGTTGGTATATTTGCTCAAATTATATACCAATATAAAAAAATATCAATTGAATATTTTTTTAGAGTCAAAAAACTTTTGGATAGGATGTTTATGGAAAAAAAGTAAGTAGATGTCACAAAATTAGGAAGGAATTTTGGTGTATTACGATTGATTTTGAGTCCATGGTAGTTTAATTGGAGATTTTAACGTGGTGAATTACTTTTAGGGTTTATATGAAATCCTATTTAGTTAACTTTGGATCTGAGAATGAATTTCTATAAACTAAAGGTAATAAAAGTTAATGTGAATTTACTTATAGATTAGATTAGTACGTGCTGTAACATGCATCTGATTGATACGTGTGATAAATCATGATACCATCGCTTGTTGCTGCATGCGCATGATGTAACTAATCATCATTAGTTTGCTAATTAATTATACGCATAATGTTAACACGCAATTTGACATGCATACTCTGATCATGATAACACATGCCTTTTAAAGAAATTGTGGCAGATACAAGGAAGCGAAAGCTGCATAAAATACTCACTAATCTTAACTGATATATAAGAATAAAACCCATACACGATCAAGAGTGTTGATGACAGCGACATGTCTGAGGAAAAAATATGAAAAATAAGAGAAGTGAATCTTTAATTGTACAGTTAAACGGTTGCCGAAAGGGTTAGTATTAGAATTAAATAAAACGTAATCGCAATTAACTTTTGTTTTGTATATTTTTAACTCAATTGAATAGTTGTGTTGTGATAATATTGTTATATAGATAGCAGCATAAAATTAGACAAGTAGAGAAGGTAAAGAGTGAGGAATCTGCACATATTGACATGCCCTAGAGCAGAGATTTATTGATTTTGAGTTATTTTAATGAGTAGCCAAAGAAGTTTGTACAAGTATTTAAGGGAGAGAAGTAGCAAAAGTCTGGGGAATCTGGCGAAATAGGCACAAATATCTTGTTGTCATTGAAATGCATACTTTTTAAGGTTAAACCAGGTTCTGCAACTATTTAAGTAGCATGAAGATAATAACATAAGAGAGAGAGAGTGAGAGAGAATACAAAAATGGAAGTCTAGCTGGGAAGAATACACTGAAAAATTGTGGGGTCGTGAAGAATCAGAAGAAAGTGAGTGAAGTGTGAAGAAACGACCCTTGATTAAAGTATGCATTGATATGAATATGCCCTCTGCTTTAAGTCATTCAGAATTTAAATGAATATAATGGGGTTTTGCACGGGTAGAGCCTTTGGGGTTATCATGAGTTACAAATTTAAAAATGATTGATGAAAATACCATTATTGACTCTACAATTCCCATGATTGCCTTTCACTTCAGCCGCATATTGATTATTAGCTAAGATACCATGAATTGGTCATCTTTTACATGCTATATCTATCTATATATCTATATATATTTATTGTTACTAAATCTCAAAAGTAGACTCCAGAGATGACTGTATTGCTTTTTGATTTGGTGGATGTGAACTGCTGAAAAGACCACAAATGGAAATCATTGCCTTATGCAGATTGCAAGATTAATTATGCCAGACGCAATTGCATTTACACACAACTACAAATTTCTCACCACTCACCACTCTTTTCTCACATGTGTATTCACCAATTATGACATTAATGCTGCCAACAGTTACCTTTCATTATAAATCATTTGAAATTAACCACGATTTAAAAAAATACAATCATACTGTAATTTCCATGACTATGTATTTTACTTTCCTGACCTAATAGATAATTGATTAATGTATTATTATTTTTTTCTTTAAACGAATTAATGACTCATATTAAGTCATGTTAGAAAATAAAATATGAGAGTCAAAAGATGAAAATAAATGTATAATTCTTTTAAAAAATTTAATTGATAAATATGGTCTTTTTTTTTAAATACTTATATTAGAGATCTGACAAGATTCATTTAAGTATAATAATTTTAAATAATTAGTTCTTTTCATTCTTCGGCATATAACAACAGTTTGTGTTGAAAATCTCATATTAACTAAAAATAAGGCGAGTTTAAAATATACAAGTGTATGCAAATCTTATCTTACAAATTAGTTTTAGATTAGATTTAACGTTCACTCTTTAATATGGTATCAAAGTTATGAGTTCGAGTTTATCCTAGTAAGATTTGTTCTGTATTAAACTTATTGTGTCATTCACTCTTTAACATTATATCAAAGTTATGAGTTTGAGTTTATCCTAGTAAGATTTGTTTTGTATTAAACTTATCGTATCATTCACTCTTTAACATAGTATCAAAATTATAAATTTGAGTCTATCGTAATTAAATTTGTTGTGTATTAAACCTATTATATTATCCACTGTCAAACCATTTCTTATGTTTAAATATGTTTAAAAATGTTGAAAGGTGTCTAGATGTAAAGATATTGAAAATAAATGTAAATCTTACAAAATAATTGTATGAAGTTGACTTAAGTTTAAAATTCTGGGAGTTATTAGTTCTATGAATGGATTAGTGAATGAGAAATTTCATACAAAATATAATTGAGAGAGTTTAAATTATTTTTGTGGTTTTTGGAGGAAAAACTTCTCACATATTATATATGTCTCTGTCTATAGCAGTAGATATGATGCAAGCCATGAAAAGAAATGCACATCAATCAGCAGGAAAAGAAAGCATCTAACTGGGATTCTATAATGAGATAATGTAATATATAATTTTCACGCCCCCAACTGAGTTTATGATTGACGATTTAGTTTCTTTGGTTCATGAGTCGGAATATTCAAAAGCAACCCTTGATAACAATTAACCTAGGGTTTCGGGAGAGAAACATAGATATATCAAACAAACTCAACACAAATAAATAAATAAATAATCACATAATTAGTGATTGATATGTCCTTTTGTATTTGAATATATGAAAGTGATTTGAATTTGAAATGGAACAAAGTTATTTTTGTCCACTCTCGCTCAAATGGCCAATTGGAAAAATATTAAGTGGGCAAACATTTTTTTCTGGTCTACACTCATTAAATATATAATTATATTTATGAATATATGAAGTTGTATTAATTTTAGAAAAGATTATGCGCACATAATCTATTTAATCATTAAATATCGTCTTTCTATGTTACTCTGTTGTGCAAGATATTCTGTCTTTAAACTAAATTCTCGCATGGGCTTGATAATTCAATTACTTGACTAAAAATTTATCAAAGTTTACAACAAGTTGGTACCTCCAGATAACATAAATTATTCTATCTTTTAATGATTATCAAAATGGTATCATGACCAATTCATTTGAGTGCTTTACTTTTCATTATATACCAGTTAAAGAATCATGATTTTACTACATGATGTTGGTTTTTTTTATGATAAGTAATAGGGATTAAGAAACATAAAAAGAAAAAAGAAAATGCATGGACAATTGTTAGTGGTAGTTGCTTTGTTATTTTTGAGTAAAATACAATTGCATAGAATTTTGTCCTCGATCCAGCTTATAGTGCTCAATTTGCACATAACAAAAGGGGTTTCATGCAACTTGAATATATAAGAAGCACGTATATATATCTAAATAAATAAAAGGAATTCATCTAAGAACAATTTTTTGTAGATAATTTTTTATCTCTACTCTTTTCTTTTTCTTTTTTTCAAATTCACTAGTTATAAATAGCAAAATATATTTTATTATCAGTATTTGAATTATTTTGTCACCAATTATTTCTCCCGTAATTATAACTACTATAACTATCATTGTTATATATGTTTTGTTAGGGCCAATTCATTGCGCAAAGTAAGATTTCAAAAGCAAATTTGTAAAATGCTTAAATGTTATTTAATGAACAATAATAATTTTTCATATTCTCATTATATCTTGTCAACATCTCTTAAAAGAATACTTTTTGAATACTTATAAAGAACTTATACGCATAATGAAAATAACTTAACAAATTATTGAATCTCTCTAAAATATTGTTGAGACTCTTTAAAAATGTTTCATAATTTATTTTTATTTTTATCGGTAGTTGAGAAATATAAAGTTATTTTTCATATTCACTGCTAAAAGACACGTATTCCCGGTCAATTTTCTTTGGAAAATTTTTCTTAGGTAAAACTTAAAAATTTTGTTATGAATAATAATTTACAAAAAGTTTTGTTTAAAACACTTTTTGCAACAAATTTGATTTAAAAATACTTGTGAATTTTATAATTTTGTAGAAAATGATTATTCATAAAAAAATTATTTATCAATTAAAATTTTTAGATAAAATAACAAAAAAAATAGTTTTTTCTTACAAAATATTAAGACAAATTTAAAAAACAAATCTCATGAAATATATGAGAATTTTTAGTACCGATTCTTCAATTTTAGATGTTGTGATTTGAAAACATAGACTTAATTGTTTCTTATGTCTTTTGTTAAGGTAATAATTTACTCTGTAATTATTTTAAAATTCTTTTGATCATAGTTTAAGAAATTGTTGGCGTTTCAAAATTACCCGTTCTTTACCCATATTCATTAATTAAATGAAAAATATACTTTTCGCTATTTTTTGTATTTATGTGTGGTTATACTCATATTTTAAAAAGAATTTCACAATTTCATAATTATAAACAGGTCTATTTTTTGTTGTGTGGATGGTGGCTGTGTTTTTTTTTTTTTTTTTTTTTTTTGGGTTTTTTTTTTTTTTTTTTTTTTTCATTTTTGGGTGCAGATTTATCAAATGGGTCACATGATCCAAGGCACAAACAATTGGTTGATCTCTTGAATCAGGGTTGTGATGGATGGAAGAAAGCATGGTATAATTCTTCTTTTGAATGTATATATGTTGCCTTTGTTTTTGGACAAAAGGATAGGACCTTTTATGTGCAACGTTATTCCGACTTATATAGAATAGAGGTTTGAGTTGAAGATGACTAATAAGTCTACAAGAACACTTTTCTACTTTTTAACACTAAGGAAAATATCTTATTATAATAATTAATTTATATATCAATTTAGATAATAAAAAATTATTGATTACTAAAATAATCACTATTATTATGAATAAAAAAATATAATTTGTCGTTAAATTAGTTATTAATTAATTAGAGATTAATTTAAAAATCAATTCTTTTGATAACAAAAACTTTGGTAGTTAAATTTTTAGTAGTCAAATTCCTTTGGTAGCTAAATTTTATAAATCAATTTAGAAACTAATTATAATTTTTTATTCATAGTAACTATTTTAACCAATAATTTTATATTTTGTAAATTAGAATTTAAATTGGTCACTATAGTTACTAAAACTTTTCGATCACTAAAATTGATTATTAATAAGACATTTTCTTATAATAAATATATATTTTGATATATTTGTGTTGGGACAATAATTGCCTCTATTTAATATGTTTATTTATTTTTACAAAATAATATTATCTATCATAAAGTAGTGAAAAATATTTATTTCAACTATCACATATAGTCATTTATATTTTATATTTCCTTTTGTTTATAAAATTTATATATTTATATAAATTTAAATCTATTTAATATATATATATATATATATATTAAATTTATTAAAAAATACACCCAATTTATTTTGTTTAAATGTAATTTCCCTTAGTTTCTTCAATATTTTGGAGAATAAGTTTTAGTTTTAATATATTTTTTTGTCGGTAAAAACATGTATAAATATATAATAGAATATTTAGATTATGCTAACCCTTATACACATTTACAAGATTATCCAAATGTAGCTCGGCCCGATCTGATCCACCACGGGTTGATCATTTAGTGAGTCAACCCAATTCAGCTCACTTATAAACGAGTTAAAAAAACTTCGAATTCGACTCGGCCTACCATGGGTTGGTGAGTTAAACGGGTTGACTCACTAGCCCACTTAATTAAAATAAAATATAATTTTTTTCTTGTCATAAATTATAATTCGGATTAAACTCCAATATGATGTTAAACTCCAATACAAACCCAAATTAAAAAAAAGAAAAACAAATTACTATATAAGATCAAAACATTATTGTCACTTATCCAACTATAATATTAGAGTCTTGAATGGATAATTTCATAACATTTTCATCTCTTTGAAGCATCTTCTTTATCCCTATCTATTTGAAGTTGAAGATATGTTTTCATTTGTCAACTCACTAATGTGTTTGGTTAACAAAACAGCCCAACATAAATGTGTGTGACTATACGGGTTGGTAGGCTAACCTGGCTTACCACGGGTTCAACCCGAGTGAGCCGGATTCTTGGTAGATTGGGTCAAAAATTGACTCGTACTGACATTTGTACAAAATGTCAACCCAACCCGGCCCAAATTCATGATGAACCGAATTGGCCCACTGATTCTGACCCACTTTGACAGCTCTATAGATAAGTTTGCAGTTTAAGCAAAATGACTATGAAGATTGTACTCTTATATAAAAAAACTACCACAAATTATAATATATAACCGGAGAACCTATCAAGAGGAGAGTATAATGTCATTACTTCAACCATTAATTTTATATAACTTCGAATTTGTATGTTTTAAAAAAATAGAAGTAAGTTTCCAAGTCAAATCATTGATAGTTAGGTGAACATTGACATATCATGTGGGAAAATTTTCTTCAACATTTCAAGCTCACGTGGTCTCATGTACTCCCTTCCCAGTTGATGGAGGAGGAAATATCCATCTATTTAGCTATGATTGTGAATGAGTAAGTTCCACTCTTAGGTCAAATTAGGTCAGATCGATAGGTTTAACTGAAAATTTTGATTAAACTAGTCAATTTAACTAAAAAATAATGAACAAACTTAGTCTCTAATTTATTAAAATAATAAAATGACCCCGAATTAAACTGAACTGACCAAAAACTAAAGAGGAAAAAAAAAACAGCAGAGAAAATCAGTCAAGAACTTACCAATAATTAGTTGAAAGAAGATCAACGAATTCTTAAATAAAAAATGTTATTTTTATTATTTTTTTCTTAAAATTTTGAAGTATTTGTTTTCTATAAGAAACTTTCAAGGAATACGGATGCCTCTATTTTCTTTACACACAATAATCAAATGATTATTTTCAATTAGCACTGAATCGGAATTTAATGTCAACACAAACTTTTCTTATCCGGAAATTTTCTAAGTCACATGTACTGCTGTACGTGCATAGCTAAATTACTAGCCACTTAATTTGCCACCTCCACAAGTTTCAAATAATTATACACTCAACAACAAAATAAAGTATAGATAAAAATTTTCCCTTTTTCTGAAGTTTCTAATCTCGCACTAAAGAAGTTGACTACGTAAAAGTGCGTTGTCAAAACAAGATTGCAACTCCAAGCATTAAATTATGAGGATAAGTGTGACTAAAAAATAATGTGTCATATCGTTAAGATAAGGTCATGAATTTAACCTAGACTCCGTTATCCCAGCATGCACATAATTGCTTTATTGATGACACAACTTGTTTCTATCTTTGATCCATAATACTTTTCTTTTCTTTTCGGAAGAAAGAACCATTGAATAGTTTATATCATAATTGTTGGGCAGAAAATGTTGAACCTACCTTTTTTTGCGGAGGTTCATGCTTGCTACTATTAGCCATAGCAGCATTTGAAGACTCTGCCTCGGCATGAGTGGATCCAAGAATTCAATCGTCATGAGTAGTATATGTCACTTCTGAAGAAATAAAAGAAAAGGATGATGAAGATGAATGCCATAAATATTAACTCTAAAGTGAGACATGGTTCTTCCTCTATTGCTAAATTCATGTCCCTCTTAGCAGTTAATGAAAACTGTTGTAATTTATTTTCTGTACGACAGTACGAGGTTACAACGTACAACACGTGCCTATTCTTTTTTTTTTTTTTTTTTTTTTTTTTTTACTTCTTATTACGAGGTTACGGACTTATAATTGTTGTTCATCATTGCCAATCAAGTGTTGATGTCGACTAGGTTCATTTGTAACATGTTTTTTTCATTGCGTTTGACTAACGTGATTGGGCGAAGAAAAAAAAGTTACAAATGAAATATAAAACATGTTTGATCTGATAAAAATGTTAAGAACAAATGAGTTTTGCACTCTATTTTTTTTTTTATGTGAAATATACAGGAAATTATATGGTTTAAATTTTTAGTAAAATTACTGAAAAGTACAATGTCATCCAGATATGAGCTTAATAAGTGGATTTAAGACTCGAAGTATGAAAATAATTTCTAATTATTTGAATCTCAATCAAACAATTTTATAAAGTAAAAGTAAAAAATTAAGAGAATAAAATTAGGAGATAAATATATAAGATTAAGAGAGATAAAATAATGTTTTTGTTAAATATGTTTTTAGTCCTTTAATTTTCCGTGAATTCTATAATTAATATATTTTGAAATTTTTGACTAATTTAGTCCTTCATCTCTCGAAATATGTGGATTTAGTCATTTTAATCAAATTTTATTATATTTATTTGATATTTCAACCGCATTTGATAATAGTATTTGACTTAACATTAAAGCAAAAATGTGTAAAACAATATAAACAACTTAAATACAATCTTGAAATTAAGTAAAAGTTAAGGGACTAAAAACATATTTAACCCTACTTGTTTTCATATACTTAGTAATAATTTTAATAAAATATTATAAAGAACAATGCTCTTGACCAGGGGCGAACCATCATAGGGACAGGGGGAAGCTTTTTGGATTTATATATATATATATATATATATATATATATATATATATATATATATATATATTTTATATTATAATTATATATTATTTATTAAGTTTATATTATGAAAAATAATAATAAAAAATAAAATAACAAATGTAATGAAAACATTGATTTATAAAAGAGATTAGGGTTGAGATTAGGGTTTTGTTTTTGCTATAAAATTTTTCTACCATGTAAGTTATTATGAAAGTGTATGAGGGCGACAAAAATATGAAGAGATAGATTGGAAATAGAGGTTGGAGAACACATAGATTGAGATTGAAATATACATTTATAGATGATCTCTAACATATCAAACTTAATATCTTATAATGATTTATGTATGTTAGATTTATGATTCTTCTTAGGATGTTTATCCAAATTAGTATAAACCCTAATTATGATTTTAGGGATTCTTTTATGAAATTAGTATGAAACCTACTTATAATTTTTTCCAAATTAGTATAATATTTAATTATGAAATTTAGGGATTTTGTGTTTTCCTGCCTATGGTAAATTTTGTAAAGTTTTGAATCTATACAGGAGAGATGATAAATTTATATTAGAAAGATTATAGTAAAGAGTAAAAAAATTAATTCTTTTTTTTTAACGGAGTAAAGTTTTGTGATAAAGGTGAGAAAAAAAATTGCATCTACGTTGAGAAATTTCATGAGAACTAAAAACTCAAGACAGTGAAAAACAAATCTCTAAAGTTCCTAAAGTTACATATAATGAATTTAAAAATTCATTAGAACGCAATCCGAGAAAAGTATCTTCAAATTTCACAATACTCACCAAATAAAATTGATGAGGTACGAAGGACTTATCTAAAATGATATTCATAGTTTGGTATTATGATATAATAACGAATGATAGTCATATTTTTCTGAATTTTATTATTATGTGTGTTTGTTTTAAATAAAAAAAATAAAAAAAGAAAATGAAGAGTTTTTTTAACTAATATATATATATATAATATAATATAATTTGGCACCCCCAAATTTTTTCTTCAAGTTCCGCCACTGCTCTTGACTCACACCTATTTCACTTCTAATCCAAAATCTTAACAAACTTAGACTTTAGTTTCTATAACTTTTAATCCTTAAAATATTTAAATATTGAAAGGATTTTTGGTTAGTGATGAATTTTAATTTAAAAAAATTATAACTATTTTTAAAAAAAATGATAAATTATGTCTATTTTATAATATTTTTTTTCATCTTTCTTATTTCATTCGACATTTTCACTGATCTATTTTAAGTGTACTAGAATAATTTATAATGATTTACAGATGAAACCAATATTTAGTATTTTGTAAAGCACAAGTTCAAACACCGACTTGTCTTGTCTTTGAGATTTGTATGCTTTCCTTAACGATATAATCTTTTATTAATTATTCTGCCTACCTCTTTATGATCAATTTCAATCTCCATTTAAAAAAATAGATTACTTTTACGTTGAAGAGGGACATTGTGATTTTGATGAATAACAAACTTATGTACGATCTGGGTGGACATGTTAATTCGAGAAAGATTCATCAAACTGTTCAAGTTTTCAGCTTCAATATTAAGCTCTCATTGAATAATTTCTGTCCTCAGTGATCACTTTATGACCATTATTATACATTTCCGGTTAATGCATATTATACAACTCGGCTATTATTATTTTACGAATTTTATCACTCCAGTATTTTTCGTATATTTTACCATCAACGTTTTCGACTTTCGTACATATTTTAAAAAAAAAAAAAACTAGAGTAACCTACAGGATTCTATTTCCAATTTTATGAAACGGCGTTGGTTTTGAATATCGCTAAATTTTAAAAATTCGGTAAAATATGTGAAATTAAAAATAGACGCTAACTTAAAATTACCAATGCTTGAAATTAATTTAAACTTTAATCCATAAATCAATTATATTTTTTTATCAATATTAAAAATCATTTGAAATATTAATATTTTTTAAGTTCATAAAATATCTCTAATTTAATCGGTAAAATTATTAATTATTTTTTATCTTGAAATTTTATTGTTATTTAATAATGTTTTTGTAACAATTTTTTTTCTCTCGTATATTTGCTGTAGTTGCCTTCTTTTCTTTAGAAGACAACATTAATATGTTCTATTTTTTCATGAATTTGAACATTGGTCATTAGAATGGGCAGATTTTTAATGTTTATTACAAGCTTTTTTTCTCAAATTACAGCATGGTAGACTGTTTTTTTTTTAAAAAAAAATAGTACTAATCATAATAATTGACAAAAATAAAATAATGATAGTCACAATATTGGTGAAAAAAAAAATAACTATTTAACATGGATCAAAAATCAACATTTTCCATCCAAAAAAATAGGCACTGTTTTGTTAAAAATAATATGCTGAACAAATTAAAAAATCAAACAAATATCACAGTATTTATGTGTAAACTTTATTTTGTTAAAGTTGTTTCATATTGTTTTTTAACAAACATTACAAAAGAAATAGCTATTTAACATGCATCAAAAATCAACATTCAAGTCAACGTTGTCTAGAAAAATGAAATAATTGATATACAAAATTAAATTTGGCAGAAAATTTAGAAAGTTTACCTATTTGTTATTTGGGGTCAGACTTCCTATATTTTATTTACAATATTGTAGTGTGAGATATGCTTTCAAAAATTATCTAAATATTTTTTACATACGATTAGAGCATTTCAAGTGTTTCATTATATATATATATATATATATATATATATATATATATATATATATATATATATATATATATATATATATATATATATTAATTATAAAAAAAAAATATATAAATTTATTTTTTATTATTTTTTT
>Ga0214544_1010917_pt1 | contig 12995 bp, 8 predicted proteins | sample CNSS3metaG_FD_160074 | JGI IMG/M metagenome (GOLD analysis project Ga0214544, IMG submission 160074) | Root nodule microbial communities from cowpea collected in UCLA plant growth center, Los Angeles, California, USA - CNSS3 | ecosystem: Host-associated > Plants > Roots > Nodule | place: USA...
TTGCCATGTTTGTATGCGCTTTAGGTGTTGGTTTGGCTACCCTTTCCTAAGTATAGGAAGTATATGCATGTGGTGGTGGTGTCGGGCTTGAAGAACTAAGTCCAATAGGGGTCTGGGATGTGCTTGTTGGTTGGACGCATGATGGGCATGGAACTGTGTAGTTCCCGTCTGTTGCTAAGTGGCGAGGAGTCCTTAGTATGGTTATTACATGCGTCAGACGCACGATGGGCAAGGAACTGTTAGGTTCCCGTCAGCTACTCTTGGGCGAGGAGTCCATAGTATGGTGATTGCGTGCGTGCCAGGGTCCAAGTTAAGAAGACTTGGATGATTTACTACAGACAAGGAGTCTATAGGGCAGGACTATGAGCAGGATAGGCTCATAGGGTTGGACCACGAATGGGTTAGTTTCGTGGGAGCACACTGAAGTCCCAAGACCTAGTTCATGTATATGACTCATGAAGGACTATGAGGTCATGGATGGGTAATTTGAAAACAATGAAATATTTAGTCATGTTAATTTTGGGATGGGTGGCATATTTATTTCATGTATATTTTTATATATTGTGCATAGCTCACCCTTTTTGTGTATGTGTGGCGATGATAGGATAACTTGTTATCCGGGAGCAAATGATTTGACAGGTGGGCCAGGAGATGCTTAGAGGCGGAGTGCAGGGGCTACCTGGGTTTTTGAGAAGATTTTTATATTTAGACTTTTGATGTAAAATTTATTATGTTGAATTTTTGATGGATTTTGTAATACTATAATTGCGAGCATATGAATTATATTATAGTAAAGTTTTTAATTTCCCGTGTTTTGGGAAATGGTATTATATTAAATGAGGTTTTATTTTCACTTACTATTTTATTTATTAAAAATTAGTAATATTCCTTAGGGATGTTACAGAAGTTGTGTTAATGTGGCTAGCACAAGGGTTGTGGACAAGCTTGGCTTGAAAACCATCCCTCATGTCAAGCCCTATAAGCTTTCTTGGCTTAGTGAGAAAGGTGAGATCAAAGTGGACAAACAAGTCCTTATTAACTTCTCCATTGGAAACTACAAGGATGAGGTGTTATGTGACTTAGTGCCTATGGAAGCAACTCACATTTTATTAGGAAGGCCATGGCAATTTGATAGAAAAGCTTTTCATGATGGCCATGCCAACAAGTTTTCCTTTAGCTTCTAAGGCAAAAAGATTACATTACTACCTCTTTCACCAATAGAAGTCAATGAGGACCAAATTCAAATGTTAAAGAAAAGAAAAGAAGAGAAGGCCCAAAAGAAGGCGCAAGGGCATGTCAATGAGTCCAAGAAGAGCATGATCTCCCTCAAAGGAGTGAAAAAGATAATGCTTTCCCAAAAACCTATCTTCTTAGCTTATCCTAGAGAATCTTCCCCCTCCTTCCAAAACCCTCACTCTAGATATCCCCTAGACTTGTCATTAGTCTTAGATGAGTTCAAAGATGTTTTTCAAAAACCTCCAAAGGGTCTCCCACACCTAAAGGGTATAGAACACCAAATTGATTTCATACAAGGCTCATCTTTGCCTAATAGGCCAGCCTATAGGATTAGTCCCGAGGAGGCTAAGGAAATCAAAAAACAAGTGAATGAGTTGTTAGAAAAGGGGTGGCTGCAACATAGCATGAGTCCTTGTGCAATGCTCGTGATTCTTGTCCCCAAAAAGGATGGAACATGGATAATGTGCATAGATTGTAGGGTTATCAACAACATAACCATCAAGTATAGACATTCCATTCCTAGGTTAGATGATTTAATTGATGAGTTACATGGTGCAACCATATTTTCCAAAACAGACTTGAAGAGTGGGTACAATCAAATTAGAATCAAAGAAGGTGATGAATGGAAAACATCTTTCAAGACTAAGTTTGGATTATATGAGTGGTTAGTCATGCCTGTTGGCTTGACCAATGCACCTAGTATATTCATGAGACTCATGCACCATGTTCTTAGAGAGTTTTTAGGGAAGTTTGTTGTGGTGTACTTTGATGACATTCTCATTTATAGTATGTCTCAAGATGACCACTTGCATCATCTAAGGAGTGTGTTAGAAACCTTAAGGAATGCATCCTTGTATGCTAACATGGAGAAATGTGTGTTTGGGATGGATCATGTGATCTTCCTAGGTTTCAAAATAAATCAACATGGGGTCCATGTGGACAAAGAAAAGGTGATGGCCATCAAGGATTGGCATCCCCCAAAGAATGTGAGTGAGCTTAGGTCCTTCCATGGGTTGGCTAGTTTTTATAGGAGATTTGTGCCAAACTTTAGCACCATAGTCGCCCCTCTCAATGAATTGGTCAAGAAAGGTGTGGTCTATAAGTGGGTCAAAGATCAAGAAAAGGCTTTTGAAACTTTAAAACAAAAATTGATCAATGCACCACTCTTAACCTTCCCTAACTTCTCCAAAATTTTGAAATTGAGTGTGATGCATCCAATGTAGGTATTGGGGTCGTGCTTCTCCAAGAAGGACACGCCATAGTGTGGCGGATGCACTTTCAAGAAGGCATTCCCTCCTTTCCATTCTTGAAACTAAATTTCTTAGTTTTGATCATATTAAGGAATTGTATCCAAAGGATGTTGATTTCTCCCCCATTCTTAGTGAGTGCCACCAAGGGGCTTACAAAGACTTTTACCTTCTCAATCAATATCTTTTCAAGGGTAAGAGACTTTGCATTCCCCAAGGTTCTTTAAGAGCCTCGCTCATTAGAGAGGCACATGAGGGAGGTTTAATGGGGCATTTTGGGCCAAACAAGACTTTGGAAGTCTTAAAGGAGCACTTCTATTGGCCTCACATGAGGAAGCATGTAGATAGGAATTGCAAGAGTTGCATAGCATGCTTGAAAGCCAAGTCTAGAGTCCAACCCCATGGTCTTTATACCCCCTTGCCCATCCCTTCCAAGCCTTGGGTTGACATTTCTATGGATTTTGTCTTAGGCCTCCCAAGGACAAAAAAGGTAGGGATTCCATTTTAATGGTGGTGGATAGGTTCTCTAAGATGGCCCATTTCATTCCTTGCCATAAGATTGATGATGCAACTTATATTGCAAATCTTTTCTTCAAGGAAGTGGTGAGACTACATGGCCTACCTAGGTCCATTGTGAATGATAGGGACTCCAAGTTCCTAAGCCATTTTTGGAGAACTTTGTGGGGTAAACTTGGCACCAAGCTTCTTTTCTCCACCACTTGCCACCCCCAAAGTGATGGCCAAACTGAGGTGGTTAATAGAACCCTAGGGCAAATGTTGAGGTGTATGATAGTGCAAAACATTAGAGAGTGGGAGGAACTTCTTCCCCACATAGAGTTTGCCTACAATAGGGTTGTGCATTCCACTACTTCTCATTCCCCTTTTGAGGTTGTGTATGGGTTCAATCCCCTAACTCCTTTAGACCTCCTTTCCCTACCCACTCATGAGACATGGACTTGCCAAGATGGTGAGGCCAAAGCCAAGTATATCCAAGACTTGCATTCGCAAGTCAAGGAAACCATTGAGAGAAGAGTTAAGAAACAACAAGAGGATGGTAATGAGGGAAGAAAGGAAGTCGTCTTCCAAGAGGGAGATTGGGTATGGCTTCACTTGACAAAGGAGAGATTCCTTATTCAAAGGAAGTCTAAACTTCTCCCTAGAGGGGATGGCCCCATTCAAGTCATTAGGAGGATTAACAACAATGCTTATGAGTTAGACTTACCCCCAAGCTACAACATAACTAACTCATTCAATGTTTGTGACCTTTCTCCTTTTGATGTAGGGTTTAAGAATTCGTGGTCGAATTCTCTCTAAGAAGGGGAGGATGATGAAGGCGTGACCCACCATACCACCTCCTTAGAAGCTCCCTCAAGAAGGATCACTAGAAGCATGTCTAGAGGGGAGTTTTCTATTCTATCACCTTTATCTTTGTTTTGCATTACTTTAGTTTGAATTCCCTAAGTTGATTTCTAGTTGACTTATTTTGGTTGACTTGTTGACTTTGACCCAAAATTGACCTTTGACCAAGATTAGTCTTGTTTTGTAGGTAATTTTGGTTGACTTTAATCCTTGTTTGTCTTGTTTTGTAGGTAATTAAGAGAAAGTAGAGCATGGCTAGGTGGCACATGGTGATTGGAGCACATGGATAAAGTGGAAGAGAGAGGAAAGCAAAAAGCATAAAGTAAAAGCAAAAGTAGACATGTACCTTGTCTCTTTTTGCCTTTTTGGTTTATTCCTTAGCAGGCTACTTGGTCTCCTTCCTCTTTTGGCCTAGAATCCTCATGGGAATGCATCCACCAATCATCTCCCTTCACTTGGTCGAGAATCACTCTCACATTAGGTTTAGGGTTTGCTATTTAATCCTTTTCATGTTTTTATATTTGCTAAAGGACCCCTATGAACTCCTATTTAAAGGGTGCTCCCTGTCTTGTAAAAAGGTTGATTATTTTGTTATAAACTTTGTGTATTCAACCTCCATTTCCGTGAGCTCTCCTTCCTAGAAGTGAACTCACCTTTGCTTATCTTGCTTGCAAGTGGCGGCATCATCACACATCTCTAGGGTTTGGTTGGCTTAGATCCCCCCTATGAGTGGCGTGCTTCTTCCATTGTTCATCTTCTATGCTTTCCATTTTTATTGTTTCTTCTTTCATTTTGCTCTTTAAGTGTTATTATTGCCGTGTGTATTTTTAAGCTTGAATCCAACTCTCTTCTTCCTTTCTTGAGCTTGAGAAATGAACCTTCACATCTAGATAGCATGCTATCTTAATGTCCAGTGGGAATTTTCAAAAAGCTTTCTGAAACAACTTCACCATATTCGTAACTCTAAAAGAAAACAAGATAAACCTTCATCAAACGCGTAAAGCTCCCCTAACATGAATTTTCTCGCTTTAAACTTGTTAATTCAAGAGCTCTTCCTTGACCAAAAATGGTTTCCCTTGACAATTCTGCAACAGCCCTCAAACCTCTTTGAATGCAGATTTTATGATGGAGATGTGACAATGAGCAAGGACAAGGATCCACTTGAAGAACTTGGAGGACCTATGACAAGGTCTAGAGCAAAGAAAGCAAAAGAATCTCTACAGCAAGTGTTGTCAATATTATTTGAGTACAAGCCCAAGTTTGAAGGAGAAAAGACAAAAGTTGTAAATTGCATCGTGGCCCAAATGGAAGAGGCTAACACGCCAGATTAATGCAGTTTCTTTTATTTAAATAAGGGCCCATTTGACATCTTAAGAACCAGCCTTGGAAGACTAAGAAGACCTTGCTGAATACTTTTGGATGACTTTTTAGCTGCCTCAATTTCAGTTATAATCAGGAATTAGGTAGTGGACAATTAATAGCTTGATTGGTTTATTATTATCACTAGTGGGATATAATGACAATTGATGGTCTTTTTTTAATCCTAATGGCTAAAACTCCTATATAAGCTGAACCATTTCTTATCAATGAAATCAGGTTAAGTTTTGTTCAGAAATTCAATTTTCTATCTAATAGTCTGAGTGATTCTCCTAGTTCTTGAGTGATTCAAGAACCCTTGGCTATATCAAAGGATTTTGCCATCCTTTGTGTGTTGCCTTCTTTGGAAAAAGTGATTCTTTCCTTCCACTTTTAGATTCACCCCTTATTACTTTCTTCTTCACCCAATTTTCAAAAGAATACCTAATTCTGCCCACAAAATATCTTGTGGTCATAACTAGTTCTAACCCTAAAAGAAGAAAAAAAATCCTAAGTCAGCCCTTGTGCAATGAGATTCACATCATTTTATGCTCTCAAAAAATAAATCAGATGTCTCCTAAAGTTTCCTTATGTGTTTCTCACTATGTCTTTTCTCTTTCCCATCCTAATTTCACTTAATTAGCCATAATTAAGTCAAAAACGAAAATGGCATTAAGGTTGTTTTAATTGCTATTCAAGATGCCTTTGTGGCTGTTTTTTCCAGCCTCCCTTGGCTGTCCATTGACAGCTATGGTTTCTCTACTCTTTCACATTCATGCCAAAACTAATTTTAGCAAAAAGAAAGTTTAATGTGATTCTACCAAGGTTCAAACCCATAACCATGCCAATGTCAAATCAATGCACAACCATTCAACCAATTCATGTTTCGTGATAAATCATATAATTCTATGATTTTATTATCACTCAACATGATCAAGCATATTGTTAAAATAATAAAAAATTAAATAACACATAAATGGCATACATAGGACTTGAACCTAAGTCCTCTCAACATAACTAAGTACTCTCAACCATTTGAGCTTGTACTATTTCACGTCATACTTGTCATAATTAAATGCCATAAAGGCTCACACTACTCGCGTTTATTAATTATTTATTTAATTAATTAATTTTGACGGGTCTTACACTATCGTCGCTGATGTCATCGTCGCCGTCGCGGTCGTCGTCGTCTTCTTCTTCTTCTTCTTCTTCCTTTTCCTTCTTCCTCTTCTCCTTCTTCTCCTTTTTCTTCTCCTTCTTCCTCTTCTTCTTCTTTTTCTTCTCCTCCTTCTTCTTCTCCTTCTTCTTCTTCTCCTTCTTCTTCTCCTTCCTCTTCTTCTCCTTCTCCTTCTTCTTCTTCTTCTTCTTCTTATTTTTCTTCTTCTTCTCCTTCTCCTTCTTCTTCATCTCTTCTTCTTCTCGTCTTCTTTTAAGGTGAGCTTTGGGCGAGTGATGAGTCATTATTTTTCCTTATTCCATCATTGCCTTTTTTATGCCATTTTTTAGGGTTTTTTAGTGCTTAATTGACTTTTGTTAGTTCATTTTCCTCAATTGGGCATCATTGAGCCATTATTCCGATTTTGAGTAATTTGGCATTAATTAGTCTAATTATTGTTTGTAATTGGTTTTAGGTATTATGTGAAGCAAATTTTGGAGCTTGGACATTTATCTTAAGGTCAAGAGAGAATTGCCTCGTGATTTCTACATCATTGCCACGTTTGCGCCATGTCAGTCAGCCCGTCCATGTCATTGGGCCAGCATTTTCAGCCCATAATGGCATTTTTATAATTCTGAGTGGCAGAACGACATTTTTGTAAATAGGAGTGACATAATTGATGTGACCACGTTTTTAGGTCATTTTTTCTCATAACAACCACTTCTTCTTCCCCCAATCTGTTTTTAAGTTTAACATAGAAAACCCATTATTAGGGTTCATGCATTTTGTTGATTCTTCCACAAATTGGAGCAATCAGTAATGTTTTCTGCACATTATCTCTTTCAATTTGAGTTTTCTATGTTATTTTCTCCTCTTAACTATGCATTTCAATTCATATTTTGTTGTTGATTCGAATTTCATGGGCAACAAATTTTTGTATGCACTGATTCCTTGCAAAGAATGAAATGAAACCTTGAGATGAATGTTTTGTTCGGTTGGGTTTTGTTATTTCTTCGTTTTGGATTTGCGTTTGCATTTTAATTGAAGAACCCAATATGTTTTTTGGTTAATTTTCAGAGTGCAAAATTTGTTTTAGTTGATTTTCATGCTTAATGAACTGTGACAAATTCATGAACGTTTGCATTGCTTAATTACATCTTAATTTCGTGGTTAACCTCCACTTAGTTGTTTAACAGTGAGTTTCATGAGGAATAACGAAACCAATTCAGTTTGTAATCTTGGATGGGTGAAATTTCATTCGAAGCAAAGAACCACTACTGTTTTCGTGACCGTGACTGTTTAATCAAAATTGCAATTACGTTTTATTATTTTGTTGAATTTCTGAAATCTGCCAACCCCTCCATTGTGTTGAACTACAATCTCGAATCTTTGACTAAAAACAATGGTCACTGGGAGACGACCTTGGGTTAACTCCTGAGTACTGCATTTAAATTTTTTATTTGGTCGGGTACGACCTCGATCAGCGAGAATTTCCCATTTCTTTTAAATTCGTTGATAAAAAAAATTTAAATTATCGACGAATTCTAAGTTATGTAACTACCAACAGTCTTTTTCGACGGAAAAAATCTGTCAACAATCCAAATTTGGGCGGAAAATTTCCCGTTTCTTTTACCGGCAGATTTATCCATCGGTAAATTTGTCGGTAAAAGTGTTTAAATTATTAACAAATTTTACTGATGAAATAATTCGTTGGCAATACAAATTTGGGCGGGAAATTTCCCGCTCCTTTTATCGAAGATTGGTAAAATTTTGGTAAACAAAATTTCAAAGGCCGACGAATTTTTGTATCAATAAATGAAATCTGTTACTGACAAATTTTTTCGTCGGTAATTAAAATATAAAAATCCCTCGGTATAATCTGTCAGTAATTCAAACTTACCGACTAAAACTTATCCGTCGGTAAAATTTCGTCGATAATTTTAGTTTTTTTTATCATGTTCATGCCCTTTTTACTTCCACTCTTTAACCATAACCATAACCATCAAGCTATCATATATTTCATGTTTAATTCATACATATATACCATGTTAAGTCATACTTCTTCATTCACAATATATTTGTAAAGTAAAACACAATTAAATAAACATACAAATGACACACACAGGACTTGAACCCAAACTCTCTCAACATAACCAAGTACTCTTAACCACTTGAGCTAGTATTATTCCTTGTTTAGGGCTTATGAAGAAACTCCCTTACGATATTCTCAACCCACCATTTCTTGTACTTTATTAATTATTATTTGTATGTATTTTTTGGGTCTTACCACACGGGGTAGGCTACTAGGCGACAGATAAAATCTGGGAGGTCTAGTCTGGCGGGAAGCATTGGGCCGCCAGGCAGTTGTATGCTAGTTTGAGCTTGGACCATAATCTAGTGGGTTGGTGCTTGACGGCTTCAGATGTGTCGCCAAGGCTTGTACCCATTTCATTGGGCGACGCAGGTGTTGCACTAGGGGACGATACATGCAGTGGTGGCTTGCGTTGGAAGATTTTATAGGACTTTGGATGAAGTCCTTAAGAAGATGACTTGTTGGGGCCCATTTACGAGTTGTAGCTTGTAATGGAGAGTTAAACACGTGGTCATCCTAGGTTGGAGCCTGATGGTAATTGGAATTCCTGTGTGAGCGTGCTAGTTGTGGCTAGTACGTATTGGTTCACTTGATTTCCCTTCACAATCAGAGCCAATGAGGCTAGTAGTCTTGTGATAAATACGGATTGTGATCCATATTGGAGAGCTCCACTCGGTGTTGCAGATTATAGTCCATAACAGGATAATTCCCGTGCATGATCTATAAGTGGTGGTCAGTAGATAGTGGAACCACGAGTCGGAGCTTGTGGCAGCAAGAGTCATCTTAAGGATATTACCAGAGGGTGTAGAATCAGGACGTGGATGATGGTGGTTGTGACTTCTAGTGTATGAGGATGGAGGTCCTCAGAAGGGGTTGAGTTACTCTTAAATGCTTTGGATGATTACTTAGGGGTGGAGACTTGTTGAGGCCATTGCTTGAGTTGTAGCTCGGAATGGAGGGTACACATGTGGTGACCCTGGGTAGTGGCTCGATGGTATCGAAGAACCGATGTGAGTATGCGAGTTGTGGCTTGTATGGATGTGTCGCAACTGAAATCACGACGGGACGACGAACTAAAAATAAGATTTGTAAGAATAGAGTTTTGGAGTCGCCACCACATTTTATTCTGGAAAATTACGGAAAAACCAAAAAAAAAATAAGACAAGGTCTGCTAAAGTTGGTTACACGTGAGAAAGTATTAGCACCCCACAACGCCCGTCCTAAGACGATACCTTTAATTAAATATGCAAAAGTTGTGTGATTTTTGAAAATATTTATTTTCTCAAAAAATAATAATAGATGAATTTACAAAAGAAACAAAAATATTTTTTTATTTTTTTGCACCGGACGAGGATTAATCCTCCCTCCTACGTATCTCCTTATGAATGGAGAATTAGGGTTACGTAGTTCTTTATCATAAACTATTGGAAAAATGATTTAATTTTTTTTATAATTTTGAAAACATTTTTATTTAAATTTTAGTATTATTTTAAAATTGGTGTCACGCGACGCGAACGGTCAAACAGACAGTTGAAATAAATTCTTTTTTCTAATCTTTTATTTTTTTTTAAGTTATTTTAAAGTAGTTGTGAATGTCATTGCGACGTGAGCAACCAAATAGATATAAAAGAGTAAACAAATAAAGTTATTTTTTTTTAGATCATTTGTATATACTTTTTAGAAAAAACAAAAGTCTAAATTGGATGTCATGCAATGCGAGCGGCCGGACAGACACTAAAGAAAGGGAAAAAAATATTTTTTATGATTAAAAAAAATGAAAATTGAAAAAACTAAATCAAAGGATGAAAGAACTGAGAGTGAAGTACCTTAAAAAATTTTCTATATCTCCCCGCCTTTTCTGTTTACTTTTTCTTGCCTCCTTTTCTAATATTTCTTATGTTTTTTTCTAAGAGGGATAAAAATGAGATGTGTCTGTATGGATGGTGATGAGAGAAAGAGAGAGTGTAGAGAATGTTTTCTTCTCTTTTTGTTCTACCTCCTTCAATATGTTTTTTTATGTTTTTTTTTTTTGAAAGAGAGATAAAAAAGGAGGTGTGTATGTGGGAGTGGTGATGGGAAAGAATTAGAAAAGTGTAGAGAATCTTTTTTTTTTCATATGACAGAGTGTGTATTTATACTCACACCTTGCAATATCAATGCAATCTCAACCTTAATTGTAATGAACAATATAAGGAAGGAATTGGTCATGATAGTAGCGCATTATGGGAATCAAATCATAGCAAATCAGAGCACAAAATCAATCAAGATCGAAAATATTGATTCTAACCATTAATAAATTAGAGCACAAAATCAATCCCAATTAGTAATATTGATTCTTACAATTTTATTATTATTTTTTTTTTGGAAATAAATTTATTCACTCGGACGAAATTGGGTGGTGACAAGATGGACTCCACTTGATTAGACAAATCACGGATTGTGGCCAGTGATGTTGCAAATCTTGTGTTGAGAATACAAATTGTGGTTCGTATTGGGAACTCCACCTAGCGTTACAGATGGTGGTTCGTAACATGATAGTCTTGCACATGTAGTCTACGAGTTGTGGCTTGTAGAGGTTGAACTCCGAGTTGTGGGTTGTGGCAGCAAGAATTATCTTGAGGTCATCATCTGAGGATGTAAAACGTGGATGGACATGGTGGTGGCCATGTTTTCTAGAGTCAGAGGATGGAGGTTCTCCGACGATTGTGTGTTCACATTATGATTGTCTATTAATTGTTTATTCATTTAGCTCACCCTATATGTTTGTGTTTGGTGATGATTGAGTAACTCGTTAACTGGTGAGGCATAGTGTCGGAGAGGGGCAACATGAGAACTTTTATATGTATTATATTTACTATTTTGTAAAGTTTATTTATAATTAGACTTTGAAATTGTAACTGTTGAGATAAGCTTATGAAATTTTAAATTGTGACGTTTTACTAAAGTTGAAAATTTTCGCATTTTGGCAAAATGTTTTGATAGTAAATGCGGTTTTATTATTAATATTATTTTATTTTATTTAAATTATTAATATCCGGCCAGGATGTTACATTTCGTATCAAAGCAATGGTTTTTAAATGATTTTTAGGCTTTGGGAGGTGAGTTTGTCGCTTTTCGATTTTGAAACTTTGTAGGAATGGACTGGTTGTTTATCAATCTTTTTGTAGGATATTGGATGACCACATGACCTCTTCATAGGCCTTTAAAACACTTAATCTCACCACTCATTTTGGTTGATGCCTCGCCTTTGGTACTTATTTTGCCTTGTCTTGATTCTTGAGAGTTGCTTCTTTTCCTTTGGAAAAATCTCTTTTAAATTTCTTTTCTAACCTCATTATTGGGATAAGAGGTAGAATTGTCTTTTCAAAAAGTTCTTCTTAGAATTTGTTGCTCAACCTTTATACACATTTGAATTAATTCATTCAAATCTATATAAGGAAGTAATTTAACTTTATCTCGTATCTCATGATTTAATCCACTTAAGAATCTAGATAAGGTAATTTCTTCTTTTTCTTAAATTATTGTCATCATTGTGTATAACTCCATTTTTTTTCTATATTCTTCTATTGTCATAGACCTTTGTTGGAGCCTTTGAAGCTTGTCCATAAGCTCTATATGATAATAAGAAGGAAGCCTTTTTCTCCTCCTTTCTTGAACTAAAGAAGTCCACCAACACAAAGCATTCCCTTGAAATCTAAGGGTTGCTAAAGAAACTCTTTGTTCATCCTCAAAAACATGGCAGTCAAAAAGTTGATCTACCTTCATTTCCCAATCTAGGTAAGCCTCAATATTTTCCTTGTGATGAAAATTAGTGTCGCAACCTAAATCACGACCGTACAACGAACTAAAAAGAAATTGTTTTGAAAATAGAGATTTGAAGTCGCCACCATAGTTTATTCTGGAAAACTATGGAAAACCATAAAAATATTATAAAGTCTGCGAAAACCAAATTTAGGATCCGGGAGTCGGTCATGCGTAAGGATGGTATTAGTACCCTACAGTGCCCGCCCAAAAGCGGTACCTTTAATTAAATTTGCAAAAGAGATGTGTTTATTTCAAATATTTATTTTTCCCTTAAATAAGAAAATATTGAACAAAATTATTTTTTGAGTGAAAGGGACCTGACAAGGGTTAAAACCTTGGTCATACGTATTTTCATTAAAAAGGAGAAATCATGGCTACGTAGTTTTTTATAAAATTATTTAAAAATGATTTGGAAAACCTTTTGATTTTTGGAAAGTGAACCTGACAAGGACTCACCCTTCTCCTACGTATCTCCATTTACAATGGAGAATCAAGGATCACGTAGTTCTTGATAAAACATTCTTAGAATATTTAATTTTTAAAGTTGTCTTTTGACATTTTTGAAAATACGTGTCATGCGACATGTAAGACCCACCTTTATCTGCTCCTTATTGTAAAAGGGACTGCCCTAAACTAGTTGGGCCTAGGGCTGGCCCATAGGGTGTCCAAAGCCCCTAAGGCAGCCTAACCCCTCTCATTCTGCCACACTTTGCAAAGACAATGCTCTTACCCTCTTTCCCTTCTA
>Ga0214544_1010919_pt1 | contig 12994 bp, 9 predicted proteins | sample CNSS3metaG_FD_160074 | JGI IMG/M metagenome (GOLD analysis project Ga0214544, IMG submission 160074) | Root nodule microbial communities from cowpea collected in UCLA plant growth center, Los Angeles, California, USA - CNSS3 | ecosystem: Host-associated > Plants > Roots > Nodule | place: USA...
TATTACATCGACGGATGTAACTTTAATTCAACGATTAACAGTTTTATGCAAAAATAAATTTTATCAATTCAACCGTTAAATTATAATTTGACATCTTCCTGATTATTTATATTAAATATGATTAAAAGTAATCAAATAATTCATCTTTTAGCATATCTTAAAAGATATATACTATGTCAATTTTATCTATATAAATTAAGCTTTAAATAATTTTATGTTAATACTTTTCTAAAAATATGTTTTAACACACTCTGTTGTTAATTTATTATGAAATTTAATTACAATATAATTGACATGTTAAGATAATGTAGTGTGTAAATAAATATTAAATAGCATGATGAGATGATGGATACATTCGCCAGAACAAGTCTCCCAGTGAGAAGTGTTTTACTCGAATCTTATACCGGAATTTGTGTTCAGTTTCCTCTTCAAAAAGTTATAGACTCCAAGTCAAGATTTTCTATTACATTTTTCTTTATGCTGTTCTTTATCGAAAAAGTTTTAAGAGTTAAGAGTGGAGTTCAAGTCTAATTTTTAAATCTAATCCGATCCTAAAAAAAGTATGCATAACAAAGTTTACGCGATACATTGAATCTAGACTTTCTCACAGAAGACTAACGTAATACTACTATTTATAGATGTTACAGGGGCAAGTGACACGCTACATTCAACGCACTTTTTCTTTTTTCCATCCTCCACCATAAAACCCATGAGCCTCAAATTATATTTCATTCAAATCATAATAAAAACGTAAAATTTGGAAAGATATTTCTATATCCGAAAATATATTTCAAAATAAACAACTCAAAATATATTTTTATTTTTTACACCGTTTGAAATAGTGTTGTGAAAAATATTATCCATTTCAAAAAATAAAAATATATTTTAAAGTAAATATTTTGGAATGTATTTATAGAATTGAAAATATTTTCTGAAATATATAATCGAAAATGTATAAATAAATGTTTTCCGGATTATGTATTTGAAAAGTACTTTTTAATATCTGAAAATTCATTCTGAAATATATTAAAAAAAGTTGTATTTGGAAAGTATTTCTATATCTGAAAATATATTTAGAAACGTTCATTCTTAAAATATATCAAAAAAAGGAGTAAGAGTAAATTTTATCTTCCAGAACATTGAATTCAGAAGAATATATGTATAATTTTATCATCCTCTCTATCTTTTTCTCCAATGCGCTCTTTATTGACCATTCTATTTCTCAATTTCCTCGGTTAAGAAGAATGGAGGATGAGGAAGATGATGGTGTGTGTGAGTGGTAATAGAGATATTAAGAACGGTGGTGATGGAGAGGTTGAAGAAAGAAGATGAAGATGCTACAAGGTGGAGATATGGAAGGGGATGGAAGAAAACGTTGCTTCTTACATCCAATCAAATTTCTCCCTCCACCACAAGAAAAAAAAGAAAAAACTTTCGAAACCCTAATAGAAAGGGATGATTGCTTTCCGAAAAAAAAAATAAAATTCAGAATTGTTTATTGTGATCGTTTGTAGAATCAAGGCGTTCATAATAACTTGTGCAAGTTGTACTAAAAACATGCAATAATTCCAATTCTACAAACAAGAACTTCAACTCAAATGCAAATTTGCAAGGGCCATTTTTTCTGTTTTGATTTCAGTGGGACAATAGAAGAAACTACAGTGCCACAATGAAAGGCAGAGGGAAGAGAAGATATCCAATCCAACACACCACATTTCATTCAACTTTTCTAATAAAGCAAATACAGTTGAAGGCGTTTAAAAGTCAAATTTCATACTATAAAATATTATACTAAATGACTAAGGAAAACTCATCTTTAGAAGAAAGCGTAAGATGAAGTATCTAAATTGACTACCATTTCAATATAACATGTATGCTTAGTCCAACAATGCAGCCCCTTCCAACAATTTCTTCTCTCATTGAACAGTGACTTCCCATTACCCAACATAGCTTGATGCCAATAACATATCATGAAAGAAAAATGTTCTAATTATATCATTTGGGATTATTTTCTTTGAGGAGATGGCTTCTAAGAAGACAACAATACGCATTCCTCCTCGTACCAATTACCAATTCATTTTTCTACGATGACTCAACCAAGAAAAATCTACAACAAAAACCCTAACATGCCAGAAAGCATAATAATAAAGCAAATTATTACAACACTCAGACCTATAGAAAAAGACAATTCAGTAGTGCCTAAAAGTAAACAAATAGTAATGAGTAAGCAAAACTTGGAAAACCTACCTAATGAGCCTTACTCTGCAAATACGTCTTCAAAACATCCATAACAGACCCAAAATCAGCCTTCACTTCCTTGGGTGGGTTAGCATAGGTGCAAGCCATGTCCTTGATGTTCTTAGAATGGTAATCAATCTTGGACTGAGTGAACTTCAAGCCATGAGCAGTGCTAACAACCACAGTCCTATCAGTGGCTTTGATAACCCCACTGTTCTTGAGCTTGAACAATGCCGTCAAAGCAACCCCAGTGTGGGGGCAGATAAACATGCCGGTTTTATCCGCCTTCGCCGTGGCATCCATCAGCTCCTCCTCCGTCGCCTCCTCCACAATCCCATCACAACTCTTAATGGCATGAACAGCTCTATCAATGGAAACAGGGTCACCAATCTGAATGGCAGAGGCAAAGGTGGTGGTGGGTATCACAGGCTTAAACTCCTTCCACCCAGACTTAAAGTACCGATACAAAGGATCTGCATTTGCAGCCTGAGCACAAACAAGCCTTGGGATCTTGTCCACAAGTCCAAGCTCTTGGCACATCTTAAACCCTTTGTAAAAGGCATAAATGTTGCCGAGATTGCCACCAGGAACAATCACCCAATCAGGAACCTGCCAATCAAACTGTTGCAGAATCTCAATGGCAGCAGTTTTCTGCCCCTCGAGCCTCAAACTGTTGAGGGAGTTCGCCAAATAGATGGGTAACTCAGCAGTGACTTCTCGAATCAACTGCATGCAGCCATCGAAATCAGTGTCGATGCTCAACACAAAGGCGCCATTGGCAATGGGCTGAACAAGCTGCGCAAGAGAGATTCTATTAGAAGGCAAAAAGACGATGGAAGGAATCCCTGCGGAAGCGCAATACGCGGACAGCGCTGCAGAGGTGTCGCCGGTGGAAGCGCAACCGACACCGACGATGGGGCGGTTCATTTTCCTCAGGCGATTGACCTGGCTTACGAGAACGGTCATGCCGAGATCCTTGAAACTCCCGGTGTGGCTTATTCCGCAGTGTTTGACCCACAAGTCGTTCATGCCGAGAAACTTTTTGCCGAAACGCTCGGCCCAGAAGAGGTTGGAGTTTCCCTCGAAGGCGGAGATGATGTCGTCGTCGTGGATCTCGGGGAGGACCCACTCCTTCTTGCTCCAGACGCCGGAGCCGTAGGGCCAGGTGGTCTTGCCGACGCGGGAGTCGAAGAGGTTGCGCCAGTACTCGCCGTCGAAGCGCTTGAGGGCGGCCATGTCGTGCTGGACGTCGAGGAGGCCGCCGGACTGGGACCGGTACACGATCTCATCGAGGGAGTAGGACTCCGACGAGGAGGGGTCGGCGTTGAAGGGCACGTACTTGGCGGAGAAGAGGTGGTGGTCGTGCGGCGCATTCACGCGCCGGGCCTCGTCGCGGATGTTCTCATCCGCGGGGCGGCGCTGCTTGGCGGCGGCGGGTGGGTTGTTCTGAGTGTTGAGGGACTGGGCTCGGATAACGAAGTGGGCCGGGGGCTTGGGAGAGGCCCGATTAGAGTTTTGGAGAGGGAAAGGGAGAGACTGAAAGAGAGATGCGGAAGCCATGGATTGAGTGTTCAATTTGGAGTGAGATTCGACCAATGCGTCTCCTTTTATATTACTCCTTCCGCACCCACCCTTTAGATCTATTTACATAATAAATAATACTATTTCATTACAAAATAATATTTAATTTTATCTTATTGTAATAATTATTCACCTCTATTTTCTTTTTTTTTAATTAAAATACTTTTTTTTTCATACACAATCTTTTTTTAACAAATAAATTATTAAGTTGACCAATGGTATACATAAAAAATTTCACTTAAAATACTTAATACTTATTAAATCAATTTTTACCAAGCAAAATTATCTTCTCGTTAATTTATTTTTCTTCCTTTCATTGACATATGAGATTCAAATGTACAAATACAATTTCATAACATGAACACATATGTTAATTTTATTCATTAATTTATTTTTCTTCCTCTCATTCACAAGAAAAAACTATCTTAATGTATGTTAATTGTATTGATAGAATATCTCATAGGGGTGTAGGTATGAGAAGGAGAAAAGATATTTTTCTCACATGAAACAATAACATTGGAAACTTGGATAAAGACTAGATTTTGAGAAACTAAATCTTGTAATAAGAGAACATTTTATTCATTCATCCTACTAAGATATATATATTACTTGTAGTGATGCTGAACGAGGAAAAAGAGAACTCAAACTCTTTAAAGTATATTATATGATTAATAGGTTATAATGTTGGGAGTCAATAAACCACTAATCGTGTTTTAACACATAAGTGAGAGAAGATTTCTTTCCTTTCCATATCTTCCACCAATTTGCCTGTTATTAAGGATTCCTCTACTAAAGAGACAAACAAAAAGTCAATAAAGTTAACATTAACAGCCCATTAAAGATTATAAATTTTATTTAGAATTTTGTAAGGTGAACTTCTAATTGTAGTAGTTTTCATCTTTTTTACGAAATTATACAAGAAAGTTAACACCTACACACACAATTTTTATGTAACACTTAACCTATTTGGTTTTATATAAATTTAAAGTTATGTATACAAACTAATTAGCACAAACAAAATGAAGATTTTTTAGTAAATTTAAGTCTAAATAATTTAAAAAAAATATATAATATTATTGTTTTTTTTTATTTCAAACTGATTAGTTGAAATACATTTCATTTCAATTAATATTCAAACTTAATCATATTTTATTAAAAAAAAATTGGATAAATTTTATTTCACTAAGTTTCAGTTTTCTAGTTCTATTTACTATTTTTGAAAGTTTATTTCCAAAACAAAATCTCATAAATAATTTATTTCACCTTAAAACAGACGTTATCTATTTAATCGTGGGAGCAGTGGAGCTATCAACTTCTTGGTGGGAGAGAGTACCATTAATAAAGAATATGAGTTGTTTCCAGCATTTAGCAAATGTCATTGTACGCCAGAAGAATCTTCAACGTTGAATCAACTTGTCCTGGAGATCATTCACTCAGTAGTACCTGTTCATGGACATTGCTTTAATAAAATTCTGGCTTCATATGATGAGAAGCACCATACTTCTAAAAGTTGCTCTTCCCCTCAGAAAATCTAAAGAACTGAAAATTAAGATGTTAAAATGCCATCCATTCATTTGGTGCAAATGTTGTACCACTTCAATTTCCTTAATATTTAAGGTGGCCAGGAGATTAAGGTTTCAACCCAACGTGAATCCATAGCTAGGGCTAGGCTTAGGGAAAGACACAACTTTCCCCAGACAACCAACACAAGACAAAAAAAATCTACTTGTGTCAAACAGAAAAACTATCCATCAACTACATCTAGAAAGAAAAACATATTAACCAGAGTAGTAAAGGCTCGAACAAAGTTTGTCCGTGACAGAAACTTCATTAGCGAGCTCTCTTGTTACTGCACGATGGACACTTGTATTGCTTGATGTGCTCTGCCCTAGCAGGGGTGATCTTCACGCATTTGCCATGGAACCACTTCTCGCAGATGTCACAGCAAATCCAGAACTCATCAGTCCCATAATTCTCACCACATGCCCCACACAAGGTCTCTCCGTGTTCATCTTCCTCTTGCTCTTCTGCTCCTTCATCCTCATCTTTTGGTTGTAACAATGCCTTTGACTGTCTGCCCTGGGTTTCGGAAACCCGCTGTTCCACCAGCCAACAATTACATAAGAACACAAATTAAGTAAAGGAGAACCACAAACAAGATGACATTAGCCATACAGGTCAGATACTCTCAAACTCCTCCCACATATATTTGCAAGAACATGTATACAGAACCCAGTGACTGCTCCTCCATTAACACTCATTGACGCACTTTAAGAACATGAGATGCCGCTATCAATAAATGTCCATATTCTAATGTTCTTATACACTGAATTAAAAAGATAACAACGGAAAAGCATGATATAACATATTAGGATCCCTCATGATCTTTTTATCTCACCATCCCTCTGTAGTATTTATCCTACTCCATTTTTCATTCAAATGCAAGGCTAAGGATAAGGTTTTTTTCTTAACAAATTGTAAGTGTAACACCTCAGTCTTTTAAAACAGATAATGCTTGAATGGAAAGTTATAACAAGTTATACGGTTTTTGGTGACAGGGTCTAGAATAAGGAAGAACTCTTTTACTTCTTGATTCAAACAATTGTTTCCCTTTTCGCTAATTAAACTAACTTGCTTTTCTATTCTTCCTTTTTTCTTTTTCAATTCAGTGCCAGCCAGTTTAAATCATTACAGTTAATACTAAACGTTTGCACCTTGAAATGGCTAAGCAAGGAACTGAAATGTAAGCTGTAACAACCCTTATTTGTAGCCTTTTTTATGTTTATCCTAATGTTTCTATTCTAGGTCTCAATATAATTTTCATCTTAGCACATGGACCATGTCAAACCAATTCTCTATTTTTTCCATTTGAAAAAAAAAAAAATCGCTTACGAATCAATGTCAGTGGTAAAATTTATAAACACTTTCCTCTCTTAAGTCACCGAGATATTTTATTTTTTAAGGACAGACTTCACAGAAGCATTAAGCTTCAAAACACAATATCTTGAAACAGTTATCAACTTTAGCAATGTTATATTAAAAGACCTGAGAGCATAATGGACTTAAAGTCAGAACCAAGAGTATGAAAGAATTAAAAACTGAAAGATGAAAAACAATCCCACAATCCATAGCTTCGCATACTTTACGTTAAGGGTTATATATTAGAGTTACCATGATACTAAACTCCTAAAACTTAGGATAATACTTCCCAAGATGTTATGTATTGGTTATAATATTTAATGCACATGTAATACATTCTTAATCCTTTACCAAGGGGCCTTAACTTCAGAGAGGTTTCTATAATTCTATAAACAGTCTACACCTGAAAATATCCTGATTTTTTTTCCCATCACAGCTTGGAGAGATAGGTATTTATGAGCAAACTGTATTTACATGTCATGTCTAGGTTTGAGGAGAAAAATATTGTTTACCACTTTAGAGTTAGGCTTAGATTTGTTTCCACTGTTGTTCGAAACTGAAGACTTCTCTTTAACTGGCTTCTTTGCTCCACCACCAGTAACAACTTCAAATATTGTTGGTAGTTCATTGATCATACTGAATAGTCGTTTCCTACGTAACAAATGCCAAAATCACGAGTAGATCGATGCATGAGGAAACATATACAGATTACCAACTATCAAGAACAAATACACAGCCTACTAAGTGATGACAGAAAGAACATTCACTTAGGTGCCAGATAGGAAGTCCACTACGGTATTCCATTCACATGAAACTAATATAAAAGCTCTACTACTTTTTCTCCTTGCACCATCTTAAGATAAGTCAGTAAACAGTAGTCATAACACTGTTATTCCTCTCTCTCTCTCTCTCTCTCTCTCTCTCTCTCTCTTCCTCTTCAACATGTTTTTTCTCAAACAAAAAGGCAAAATGTGTTAGTATATTCTTCAACATCTTTGCCCTTGTCCATGGTGAGCAACTGCTTCTACAATAACTAGTCAGCAACAAAATTATAAATCAACCGATATAAAAACAGTGATGCAGCCAAATAACTATTAAAAGGAGAAGAATGTTCATATTGAACAAGAGGTAAAGTTTTACTCAGCAAGGAGGGTGGTGAAAGAAAAAACATAAGTTAAAAAATCCCACACGAACTTGACTGAACCAAGGTGATAAATCAGAAAAGTTTGGACTAAATTGCTTCCTTAGTTCCTTTATTTTCAACCTCATCTCGAACCAAATCCTTTACAAGTTGACATGAGATATGAGTTATGCTCCGAGTAAGATATACCTGTCAGTTTTATCAAATCCAAATCTGGCTCCAAAATAAAAGGCAAGGGCAAGCAACCATGTATCACTGTGAACGGCAACTAAAGATAGCCAGTCTTTTTCCTGCATGCCATCCCTAGCAAAGTTAATGCCCAGGACAGGCTCAGGAAGCTCTGGAGGAACTTCTTCAACAGGTAAATTTACTTCCCACTGCTCACTGGGTAATGCATATAAGCACAAATTCTCCTTCTCTGAAAAAATAAAACAAAGGATATATAAATAAACTCATACACAGATAAACTAGCTACAAAGGAAAGAAATTTCATATGGATAAAACGACTGGTAATTCTACCTTTACAGCATACTTTTATTTGAAGCTAGAATAACTCCATAACATCTTTACTCCCGAAAAAAATTTACTGCCAAGAGGTTTTTAAGAAGTATCAAGCATTTCATGTCATCCTAGCTCTGCAGCTAAGGTAATAATACAATAATATCTCTAGGGGAGAATGATGCTTGGGATTGCAAAATAGTGCATTCCCCTCATCTATGTAACTTTGTAAGGTCGTAACCAATCACAAACCGTATGGGGAAAGCCAGAACCATACCAAACCTAGTGACCTACTGTCATTCCACAAGTGTCTATCATATACCCAAAGTCTACGCAATATATTTTAATCATAGAAGGAAATATGTACCGCAATATAATTTACAGCTACATGAGCTGATGATTACAAAGAAGGCAATTCAACAAAAAAACAGAAAAAGTGGGCGTCCGAAGCTTACAGTCAGATGATAGAGAATAGTAAATTGTCACCGTCAATTGAAATAAATACATGACCAAGTCACCACAAAGATAAAAAACTACCATATTGAATTAACATCCCTTTATAGCAAGAGCCTCGAGATGGGTACGGTGAAAATCAAACACTAGACCAAGAAAAACAGTCATGCTCGAATATCGAGCTGATTTCAGTGCATGTACTAGAAAAGCAAGAGCATCAGGAAAACTCAAGAGCCGGTAACTGCAAACCGCTAGAAAAACAATTCAAACCTAAAATCAGGGTAACTAACCAGGATCACATTGGCTGTAGAAATCTTCAACATCTGCAACAGCACAAACAGGCCAAAAATATTAAACGAGTACGATAAAAAAAAAATTCAAAAACCTTCAAACAATTGAAACATAAAATTTTAAAAAAATTAAAACAAAGATCAAAACCCGTTACGTGCGACTCATCAAACTGAAATCCCCTGAAGGTATAGAAATGCAAAAAAAGAAAAAAAAACAAAAAAAGGATTCCATTCATTCAATACAACAAACCGAATGTCGTAACGGAACAGTAACCGGTCGCAGGTTAACATGTCATTCACAACCGAAATGACATAAATAAAGAAACCGCTACAGTAGATCAGTGAACAATCCCCTGCCATGATTCGTGATTTATGACTATTATTATTATTTTTCTGGTTACATAACTCATTAACCCATCATGAAAAAAAAGAGAAAGGAATAGGTATTTGCGAAGAACAGTGGTGGATAATTAATTTAACGGTGCATGGAATTGAAAATTGAAAAACACATTAGTTACGTTACCGGTGGTGAGGGCTTTGATGATGCCTGCTCTTCGTCCCTTGAAATCCTCGAATATGTCTTCCACGGAGCGACTTCGCGCTTCCATTCTCAGAGAACGTGAAAACGAGGTCGTTTAGGGTCTCACCACACTGCACAAACGCAACTTTGTTTCACAACAAAATTCAGAGATAGAAGAGAAGAGAGAATAAACGAAACGCAGTCGCAGGGTATTATGGTATGTGCTGCGTTTGAGTATAGTGTAGTGAAATTTATTTCATTTGCATGATGAACAATGAATCCTCCTCCTTCCATTCTCTGTGATCGCGTCCACTGCAATTAAATTACAACCTCACCGCTTCCACGCATATCAATCGTCGATCTTGATCTCGATTTTGATTTCACTTTGATTTCGATTTACTTTTTCCATATTTTATTCCGTACATTATATATGCAATGATTCAATCGTGTGGGACCCACCGGTCACGCAATTTGCATCCGTCCTTCTTTTTCTACTGTCGTCTTATCTTAATAAATATATCGATAAATATTTTGAAAAATGTCTTCTTTAAATGATAATTTTAAAAAATATTTTCTAAGGATAAAAGAATTAAATAAATGCACAGGTTAGTTAGAATGTAATAATAAGTTTAACATACAATTTTTTTTATCTTTAAAACTTCGAATTTCGTCGAAATATATGTTAAATTTATCCCCGTTTCTGCGGTTTTATCCAAGTTTCTAAATTTAATATTTGTTTACATTTTAATATTTTTCATGTACGTATGTCAGTTTTATAAGATGCTCGTAACCAGGACAAAAATGGTGATTTGCCTTATTTTTCTGTAGTCCGAATATTTTAGAAGAGAAGAGAAAGAGACCAAAAATCTCATTGTCTTCATAACATTCCAAATATTTTCACACCCATATTACATTATTCTTTTATTTTTAATCAAATTTTATTAAATTTATTTGATATTTTAAATACGTTTCATAATAATATTTGACTTAACATTAAAATAAAAATATACCAAATAGAATAAACAACTCAAATACAATTATAAAATGCGTACAAAATATCAAAAAAACCTAACAAAATTTGATTAAAATGACTAAATCCGTATTTTGAGAGATGGAGGACTAAATTAGTCCAAAATTTTAAAATGAACTAATTCCAAAATTGAGTAAAAATTAAAAGTTAAGGGATAAAAACATATTTAACTTTTTTTTTATAATTATTTTATCTATGTATAAGTGTAATATGGTATAAAAAAAAAAACTTTTTTTTCTCCTATTAATAGTTGGAATGCTATTATTAAGATCTTCGTAGGAAGCAAAAGTTGTTCTGTGTTTACTTTTATAACACCTTCCATACGGAAACTGAAATGGTGACTACTGTTCCAATAAACAACATTATCCACCCAAATATCTATGGTAAGGAAAATGATTGGCCTATAGAAAATATCGCAATGTGTCAATGGTTTCAGAATTGGTATCAGAAACCAAACATCAGAAGCCACGTAAACGAATTCCAACGAGACATGTTGCAGCATAGAAAAACACTGTTATTGACAAATCAGTTTGAAACAACTTTAACAGGTCCATGTCAATGTCGAGGAAAATCAAAACACACAATAATAAACAGCAACAACGTAATGAATATGAGCCAAGGATGACTTCCCAATGGTGAATCCAAGAACAACCCAGTTTAGTCATTCACATGTAGACAAAAAGAGGGTGCTGAGTGGTGCCACCACCACCCTTATCAGATGTATAATTCTGCATATTTCTTGCACCACTGTTAGATGCATATGTTGCATTATCACCATCTCTGTAGTTTTCTATTTGATGCATGTTCGATTCTGCAGTATTTCCATGTTTACGAGTTGATTGTTGAAGCTTTTTAGTGTTGAGAAAGCGTCCACCAGCACCTCTTGCTCTCTTCACTGCATGTAGATGGCGAGACTCGTGAAGATAAGGCTGCATGCATAGCAACAGTGTTATTATAGTTTGGTTTAGCAGAAATTGTAGAGAAAAAAACATAGACATGTTTATTACTTTTCGATACTTGATGGGTTTGTTTTGTACTTCAAGTTTTGCTCGATAGAGTCTTCTTCTCAGAATAGCATGGTACTGCTTTGAATTCACGTATATGGGTTCTTCTTTAACGTCCAATTGCAGAGGAATTCGAATAGGAGCAGTTTCTTCCACTGTCTGAACATTAGGAATCTCATCAGTGTTTGATCTTCATGCTACAAGCTTCATGGTTTTGTTGTGCAAGGTAATTAATTAAATAACTTAGAGAAAAAACGGTAAGAAACATGGCTCTGAAAAGAGGATGCAGAGAAATATAGGTGAAACTGTGAATTTTAGTATCAGGAAAGTTTATCACATGATCTCATCTCCAAAGGCCAACAAGAATATTCTTGTAGAGATTGCGTCTTCAAATGTTTATAAAAGCTATAATAAAGAAAACCTTGGTGTTCAAGACAAGACATAAATTCCCCACCATGAATAATAATTTTGATAAATAATGCAAAGAGGAGAATAAACGAGATGCAAAGGAAAGCTGAGGAACTTTTTAAACAGACAGATACTCCACAGACCAACTTTAACCTTTATCAGCAATGAGAATATGCCATGCTGGTGAATTATTCGCAGCACAACAAACCTTAAAAATAATTAAACCACGGATTACTGCTGAAAAGAATCTAAGGTTGTAAGAAATTGAAAAAAACAGCGGATATATAGCGTTGAACTCTTGAATGTTCCGTTTAGAAGAACCACATAAAGTTACAAACAGGATTTTCCACAGCAACATTTAACATTTAACATTCATATGAAATTTTGTTTAGTCAGAATTCAGACCTAAATAAGAGGAACCTGCATATCACGTTAGTAGTAATGAAAATAGATGAATAATGTCTACTGAAGTGTATCTATATTGAGAAGTACCAAAGTATACCTACGATACCATAGTGAATTTTAAGTCTAACTCAACTTTACAAAACCGGTTTGTAAAATAAAGCCTTAAGCATCACATATTTACTCTAAATTGGTCTTATCTTTAGTCGATAAAGTGTTTTAATATAATTTGTACCAAAGTACTAATTACCTTGGATTGTGGACCATATGAAGAAGACATAAGATTGCTATAGCCTGGATCAGCATAGTGAGCCTGAAACACAAATTTTAGGAAAACATATGCATATATCTTCCATCCACAAGAACTTGAGAATATATCTACTTACAAGTGTTTGGCTTTGATCCAGTAGTGGAGGAGGGAAGGTGAAATCCTGATTCTGCATAAATGACCTGATGACACATCCCTCGGTTGTGCCAAGTGTTGAACCAATAGAACTATGCTGAACAGAC
>Ga0214544_1010920_pt1 | contig 12988 bp, 10 predicted proteins | sample CNSS3metaG_FD_160074 | JGI IMG/M metagenome (GOLD analysis project Ga0214544, IMG submission 160074) | Root nodule microbial communities from cowpea collected in UCLA plant growth center, Los Angeles, California, USA - CNSS3 | ecosystem: Host-associated > Plants > Roots > Nodule | place: USA...
AAGCTGGACAAACATATTGTCAAACAAGTTTTCTAAAAGACCATGTTTGATGAATACTTGTTAGATGAAACTTCAAGTTGGTAGATGTACTGTCTAAACCACCTTTCATGCCATGTAAAAATGATAATTTGTTATAGAAATTTACATAACATTTTATAATAATTCATTTCATATCCCACAATACATTTTGTTCTTGACCTACTTGATTAAAGGTTCCACTATTACTACAAAGATACAAACATTATTTGGATCCATTAACTTTTTGGCTAAACAACGGTATTGCCCAAATACTCTAAGCTAATTAAGAATAATATTTGAAAGACAACCATATAAAAATCACCATAAGAAAAATATAGAGTAGAAGGATAGTGAGCTTCTCGAAGAGTAGAGGAAAATAGTTTTATAAATTATCATTATTCTTGATTATAAATTGTATTATCTATATAATTAAATTTCTTATACTTATTTGCCAAGGAGCAGATGAAAATAGGGGTATTCGTATAAATTAAAGAAAAAAAACCAGAAAATTGATCCAAATTAATAGCTCAAAAATTAAATTTTTCTTTTTAAGTTTTTTTTTTCTTTTTTTTTTATCTTCCATGTCTCAGAAAGGTCGATAATAAATCATACAAAATTAACGAATTCACCATAAAGCTCTTTTGTGTTGCTATAATTTTTTTTTTGTCAATAAAGGGATCAAGTTGTTCAAAGAATCAACAGGTAAAGTTATTTTGTGGAAATTATTGATCAATTAGAAATATGAATATTGCTTTCCTATTATTTTTTTTTCTTAGTTGTTATTTCATTTATTTTATTAATTGGGTGTACCTATTGTATCTTGCACAAATATGATACCTCTATCTGATACGACACGTATTCGACACGTTGATACGTTTATTTTGAAAATTAATAGGATACGATTCGTGATAGATATGCGATACGTATTTTTAATTATCTTTTTTTTCTCTGAAGTTCTTTTTATTCTAGATATTTTTTCCCAATTTTAAGGGTTTGATTTGGATTTTAAATTAAAAATTAAAATCAAATCAAATAACTTATTTATATGTTTAGAGCTGATTTTCAATTATTGAATATATGAGAATACATTTCTTAAAGTTCTTATATGATTTTACTCCTAATATATTTATACTTATTAAGACAAGATAGTAAATTGGTGTTATAAATTTTAACTGTAAAGTTACGAAATGTGTTTTCAAATAAGATAAAATTAAAGTTATTAGTGACATCATGTTAGTTTTATAGAGGAAGTTTCATTAAGAAGATACAACATATTAGTGACATTATTTGGATCCATTAACTTTTTGGCTAAACAATGGTATGTCCAAATACTCTAAGCTAATCAAGAATAATATTTGAAAGACAACCATATGAAAATCACCTCAAGGGTCTGCAGCATGAGCCAATGAAAACGACCAATTTCTTTCTTTGTTTTTAAAAATATAAACTAAGAGTATATTTTGTATAAGATTTAGTCATTTCTTGGTGTAATTAGTAGATTTCATTTGGGCTAGTATTTTTGAGTAATTATTTTCTTTGTAATCTTCTAGCCTATTTCACAGTCAAGTTACCCAAAGGGCTAAGTCAGATTCAAGCTGGCCCATTTTTTATGTGTAGACTTTTTGTGGGCTAGGAGAAACCCATCCCATGTGCACCACCTTGGGTGGGTCATACATTCTTGGACCCAAATTGGACTTATTGAGTGACAATGTTCTCTTCATTGGGCCATCACTTGTATAACAAGTGTTTCAATCTTCTCAGGTAAGTGTTAAGGCATATAGCGTTGGTACAAGTAAGCTTGAAGCAAAGAATTGATAAAGTCATGTGCATGAAGATCATAGATGTTTAATGAAGATTGATGAAGATCTTCTTGAAGATTAAGTTTTAGTGTGTTAAATCTGAAAATAACATGTTAAATGTAATGTTTTAGTGTTATATCTTGTTGGTAGGCTATATGACATAGGTTAGATGTCTTGTGTGCCTTAGTGTGTCTCTTTTAATATGTTAAAATGGGTTTTAACAGGTTAAAAGGCTTGATGTATATAGTTTCTATTATGAATGCATTCAGTCAGTTGAATTATTTTTCAATTGACTGATTTCACTTGAGTCAAGTGAAATCAGCTAACTATACAGAAAATTCAATCGACTATTTTCACTTAAACCAAACTATATAAGTTGTGTTTTCGCGAGCAGAGGTGCGAATCTGAATTTTTGTGCACGAAACTTTGTCATTCTTCTTTGGAAAGCTCTCTCTCTGCAATACACACCTGCAACTCGTGTTTTGAAGATCTAGGTTGATCTTGGTTGATCTTGGAGGCATTTTAGCTTGTGAGTAGCTTGAAGAACACATGTATGGTTGGCTAGGGACAACCACCATCAAGTTTGGATGTTCTTATGCCTTTGGTTGGTTTGACTGATATGATTTCAGGTCTATAAGTATGATTCTTGCAGGGTGTGTGTCAAGATTTTTGTGTGAGTTAAAAATCTTGTGAGTTTCTTTGTTCAAAAGTGTAATCTTAATGTGTGATTTATAAAAGTTTTGAATATAGTGGAAATCATGCACAGGTTGTCCTGGTAAGCTAGTATAAAAAAAGTTGTGCAATTCTCTCTCCCTCATCTCACTCACTTTGAATCTCTTTAAAAACCCAAGAAAATCAAGCAATTCGTTCTTTGGTGCGATTTAATGCGTTCTTATGTAATCTGAGGTTGTATACTTGTTATAAATACTATTTGGAACAAGTCTTGTATGTAAAAGATTGTTGTTTGAGTTGAATTTGCGAATTCTGCATTCTGCACAAATCTTCAATATTTTAGTCGACTAATTTGTCTTTTTAATCGATTGTTTCATAGCTCCAAGAACAAATTAGTCTGCTGATTTATATTTTTATTGACTGAAAGTGTATTGGTGTGTTGCATTTACATCCAAACTTTCCAGTCTATTAGATTCAATTGAAAAGAGGTTTAAGCTTTCAAAAAAGTTTTATAAAGCTAATTCAACCCCCCTCTTCTTGGCTAAAATCACCATTTCAAAACTAACAATTAGTATCTAGAGCAAGGTTCTTGAAAGGTATTCAAGTTTTATAAAAAATCTTTTGAAATGGCTGAAAGTAAACTCCCTTTTGCTGAAGGTGCCTCTATTCATAGACCACATCTATTTTGTGGCCTAAACTATCAGTTTTGGAAAATAAGGATGCAAATTTTCATTGAATCTATAGATAAAGGGATTCGGGATGCAATAGTTAATGGACCATATACTCCTAAATGTATTGTTGAAAATAAGCAGGTGGACAAGCCTTGGAGTGAATGGACTGATGAAGAAAGGAGAAAAGCTCAATATGATTGCAATGCCAAGAATATCATTACTTCATCTTTGATTATGGATGAATTTTTTAAGGTCTCCTAATGTAAGAATGCAAAGGAAATGTGGGATGTCCTAGAGGTTACACATGAGGGGACGAATGAAGTGAAAAGAGCAAAGAAGCATGCTTTGATTCAAGAGTATGAGCTTTTCAAGATGCAAAAAGGAGAGTCCATAACTGAAGTTCAAAAGAGGTTCACTCACATAGTCAATCATCTCATGGGTCTAGGCAAAGAATTTGACAAAGAGGAGCTAAACATCAAAGTGCTTAAGTGTCTTGATAGAAATTGGCAACCAAAGGTGACTGCCATATCTGAATCCAAGGATTTATCCATCATCACAACAGCTACACTGTTTGGCAAACTAAGAGAGCATGAGATTGAAATGCAAAGGCTAAGTCAGCTTGAATCAAGTGAGAAAAAGGTAAAAACCATAGTCTTGAAGGCTATCTCCAAGAAGAGTGATGAAACTGAGGAAGAGGATGCTGAATCAAGTGATAATGAGAACTTGAATCTACTAGTCAAGAGGTTTGGGAAGTATCTCAAGAGGAAAGGCAACAAAGGTAATCAAAGGAGGTACACTTCTAAACAAAATGATTCAAGTAATTCTTATAAATTCTTATGTTATAACTGTGGAAAGCAAGAACATATAAAGATTGAATGTCCTAATATTAACAAAGAAAAGGAGAAGGTCGATGATAAGAAAAAGGAGAAAAAGGCCAAGGAAAGTCGTGCCTACATAGCTTGGGAGGACAATGATGATTCAACAAGCACTTCATCTCAAGAAGAAAGTGAGGAAACAAATCTATGTCTCATGGTCGGATATGAATCACCCTTATCAAGCCAAGTAAGTTCCTTGTCATCTAAGGATAAAAATGACTATAACCAATTGTTGCATGACTTTGAAGAGTTGCATAGTGAGGCAAACAAAATTGTTGTCATGAACAATCGGCTAAAAGGAATAAATAGCTGGCTAGAAAACAAAGTTAGCCAACTAGAATCAGAAACAGTCGACTTAAAAACTGATTTCAAACATTTGGAAATGATTTACAATAATTCAGTCGATTGTTCTGAAAAACAGCTGGCAATAAAACCTTGTGAAAACTGCACTACTTTAAAAAATCAAGTGAAATATCTTTTGAAAGCTTGTGCAAAGTTCACAAGAGGAAAAGCAAACATGAAAGCTGTTCTTGGCTCTTAAAATTGTGTTTTTGGGAAGGTTGGACTTGGTTATACACCTATCCATGAAAAGAAAGCCAAGACGTTCTCTAGTTTCTTTTCCAAGAGTGAGCCAAATGCTATGCCATTCATTTCTTGCAACTATTGTATGAAGAAAGGTTATGTTCTTAAGAATTGTTATGCTAGAAAGTATAATGTACCTAAGGGATTTATGAAATGGATCCCACTAGGATCTAGAAAGGCATAACCATGTTGGACCTAAACTATCAAAGGGTACCATGTAATACTATGTTGTTTTGCAGGTCACAAAACAAGAAAAGAAAGATCTATGGTACCTAGATAGTGGCTGCTCAAGGCATATGACAAGAGATAAGACCAAATTTGCAAAGTTAGAGTTGAAGAAGGAAGGATTTGTAACCTATAGAGACAACAACAAAGGAAGAATGCTTGGAAATGAAGTCATAGGCAATGGATCCTCTTTCAACATCAAGAATGTTCTGCTGGTAGAAGGGCTGAAACATAATTTGATAAGTATAAGTCAATTATGTGACAAAAGATTTAAAGTCATGTTTGAACCAAATAATTGCTTTATATATGATGCATATGGTATCATTGTTTTGATAGGAAAAAGAGTCCACAATATATATCTACTTGATTTGCATCATGCATCATTTAGCATCCATTGTTTGCTTAAAAAAGAGGATGACATTTGGTTATGGCATAGGAGACTTTGTCACATACACATGCAACATTTTAATCGGCTAAATAGAAAATAGTTGGTTGAAGGACTACCAAAACTCAAGTTTAAGAAGGATAAAGTGGGTGAAGCATGTAAAAAAGGAAAATAGACCAAGATCTCTTTTAAACCCAAAAATGTTGTTTCAACTGAAAGACCTTTAGAGATGCTTCACATGGATCTATTTGGTCCATCTCGAACCATGAGCCTTGGTGGCAATCTTTATGCATTAGTCATAGTTGATGACTTCTCTAGGTACACATGGACTTTGTTCCTAGCTGCCAAAAATGACACTTTTCATGCTTTTAAAAGACTTTCCAAGATGCTAGAAAATGAAAAGAGTTCCAAGATAGTGTCTATTCAAAGTGACCATGGTGGGAAATTTCAAAATGAAAGGTTTAAACACTTTTGTGAAAAGCATGGCATTAAGCATAAATTTTCTGCACCAAGAACCCCACAACAAAATGGTGTTGTTGAAAGGAAAAACAAGTCACTTGAGGAACTAGCTAGAACTATGTTAAATGAAAATTCACAACCTAAGTATTTTTGAGCTGATGCAGTCAAAACTTCTTGCTATGTTTTAAATAAAGTGTTGATTAGGCCAACTTTTAAGAAAAAACCCTATGAACTTCTCAAAGGGAGGAAGCCTATTTTAAGTCACCTAAAAGTATTTGGATGTAAGTGTTTCATCTTAAACAATGGCAAATAAAGTCTTTGAAAATTTGATGCAAAAGCGGATGAAGGTGTTTTTCTAGGATATGCTATACAAAGTCATGCATATAGAGTCTATAATAAGAGATTGATGACTGTTGAAGAGTCTATGCATGTTGAAGATATTTTAGAATCTCGAAATCCAATGGAAGATATGTTGAATGATGCCTTTAGGTTTGTGGGGCATGATGTTAATGATTTTGACGAGGCTATTGAAGATGATGATGTGCAAAATAATGTGGTGCGTGATGAAGGAAATACAAACTTGGATGCTCTTTTGAAGGACAATAACCAACCATTATATGAAATTTGTACAAAGTATTCGAAACTATCATTCATGCTAAAGTTGTATCATATTAAGTGCATGTGTAGAATGAATGACAAGGCAATGATAATGATTCTAGACTTGTTAAAGGATGCATTTGAACATGCTAAGTTTCCTAACTCCTTGTATGAGGCTAAGAATGTTATTACCAAACTTGGTCTTAATTATGTCAAAATACTAGCTTGCCCAAAAAATTGCATGCTATATTGGGGTGAAGAGAATGAAGGCTTAGAAGAATGTAAAAGGTGCAAGATGTCTAAATGGAAAGATAAAAATAAGAAGCAATATGCAAAGATCTTGCGTTACTTTCCATTAAAGTCGAGATTGCAAAGATTGTTTATGTGTTCTAAGACAGCTGATTCAATGACATGGCATGCATCCGGAAATAACCAAGACGGATTAATGAGGCATCCTAGAGATTCTGAGGCTTGGAAAACATTTGATCTATTGCATCCAGAATTTGTAAATGATCCTCGGAATGTACGATTAGGATTAGCTACTGATGGTTTCAATCCTTTTGAGAACATGAGTACAAGTCACAGTATATGGCCAGTGGTCCTCATACCATACATTTGTATTGAAACATGCATTAAACATTTCCAAAAGATAACCTTTTAAAGTATCTCTCATGGAACAAAGCCTTTTAATGAATAGCACAGTAAACCAAAATATCAAAGAAAGCACTACGTGACTAAATTAGATTGATTTACATTTGATAGCCATAATATTGGCTCAGTTAAGTCATGTTCCCTATCTTAAAAGATTGCAATTTACACATCAAATATAGAGAAAAATTTCAACCCATGTGTGTTTTAAATTTTAATTAATATATTCACTATTTGATTCATTTATTTGATATGACTTGGTAATCTAAAATTTTACTTAGATCTTCATTTTCAATATCAATTTAGTAGAAAATATCATGATTCAGGACATATCAACTAGAGTATTATTAAAACAAAGAAATAATACTCCATTTTTTGTAGGAAAAAATTGATGATTTGATGATGCAGAATTCAGAAACTGCATCAGATATATCTCCATATGATCCGATTAGTATTATATTTGGAAAAGAGCATGCAGGTCGAGTTAGAGGACTCTCACATAGAGCTTGCTTTTAAAAAGTCTACTACAAGATTAAGTGGTATGAATTTTGCTTCATCTAGTGGAACTTCTCCAAATACAAATGACAAGTTTGTGAGGATAGAAAATGAGCTTGCAACTATGAAAATCCAAATGCAAGCATTGCTTGCCTACATTGCTTCTAAAGAAGATGTTCCAGAATACCTAGCTTCTATTGCTGCAAGTTTGCCACGTCCCTCAGTTAATGAGGTATAATTTACTTAAGTAAATGACTTAAAGTTGTTTTATTTCTTTCTTAATTTATTTCAATAAAATATTACTTATATGTTTTATTTACTACAGGTACCAGATATTGGAAGCGGTGTGCCATCTGCAAATGACAACGTAGGATCAAGTGGAGCAAGCAAGAAAAATTGATATTTTGATGTTGATAATGTCTTGATATGTGTGTTGTCTTTATTTTGGATATTGACATATGTATTGTCTTTTCTTTTTTTTTGGATATTGACATGGATAAGTAATTGTGATCAAATGATGAAAATACTGAATGGTTCTGTTTTTTCCGCATTTCAATGTGAATTAAAGTTACTCTTCAATTTGCATTTTACTCTTTCTCTGTTGCTCGTCGCTCTAATCATCATAAGTATCTTTAATCCTTTTATACTTAATAAAACGTCAGTATTACTAACATCTCCATTGCATTATAATTTATTTCTTTGTTATCTGAAATAATGGCATTTCAAGGCACCACAATTTACATTGAGACTGTGCTTTCAATGAGCAAATTGCGGCAATTTTAAATGTCGTAATTTATGTCTACAAAACATCATTTTATATAATGCATCACATGGCGATTGCTACGGCGGTTCATTACAAACCGCCACAATTTACTTTGTGGCGACAACATGTATGACGATTTTTGGAACCGCCACTAGCGTAAATTATGGCGGTTCAAAATGCCATATTTAACAAAAAAAACTGCCATAACTTACATCATTTTTTGCAGTGAATATTAATTTAACCGTCTAATATTTTAATTATTTCGTAATATTAACAAATAGTATTTTAATATTTTATATATAACTCATTATATTCTTATATTACTTAAAACAAATGGTTGGAAAAGGAAACGTATGAATATATGTATATATTTATAAATATGTATATTTATAAAAAATTACTTAAAATTATCAAAAGAATAGGAAACATATAAAATGTGTCGTCTAAAGAATAGACAACATGTAAAATGTTTTGCCTATATAATGGACGATGTCTAAAATGTGTTGTTTTAAAAAAATAGGCAACGTACAAAATGTGTTACCTAAAATGCAAAAATGTTGCCTATTATATTGATCAAAGACAATAGTTTGTGAAAATTCGTGAGTTTAGAAAAAAATCATGGCCTTTGAGCTATGGCCACGACTACAAACTCCACGATTGTAAAATCATTGTCAAACTATTGCCTATACTTAAGGCCACAATTTTTTTTACTTTGGGCAACACTTTTCAGCTGTTGTCTAAACTAAAAAATGGCGTAGTGCTCACTTGATAATCATTTTTTTCATAACTTTACTTATCATGTGGAGTCTCAGATTTGCTTGATAAGTGCTTTTTACAATATATAAAATTTCTCTAAGTTTTCCATTTAGAACTACGTGATCCCTGATTCTCCATTCCGATTGCAAATACGTAGGAGCAAGGTCAATCCTTGCCGGGATCACCTTCCAAAAATCACATCTTTTTCAAATAGTTTTTCAATTATAACTACGTGATCCTTGATTTTCCATTCTGAATGAAAATACGTAAGAGCGAGGCCAAGTCCTTGTTGAGTTCACCTCCCAAAAATTTAAAATGTTTTCAAAGATCATTTTCCAAATAGTTTCTTAAAGAATTACATAATCCTTATTCTTTGTTGCAAATGGAGACGTAGGGGCGAGTGTCGGGCCCAACTAAAAATTTAAATGATATTTTCTTTAACATTTTGTATTTGTTCGTTTGTTTTTTGGGGAAGTACACATTTTAAAAATGAAATTAGTTTTGCATACTTAATTAAAAAGAATTGTCTCTGGATGGATCTTTTAGGGTGCTAATACATTTCCTACACGTAACCGACTCTCAAACCCAAAATTGGTTTCAAATATTAAAATCTTCAACGTTTTTCAATAGTTTTCCTTAATAAACTATGGTGGCAACTCCTCTGTATTTTAAAATAATTTTCGTCGTCCCGTCATGACCCTAGTTGCGACGAGTTGTTTACACTGTTTGACACATTTCTGCTTTAATGTTAGCTGAGAAACGTGTTTGAAACATCAAATAAACTTAACAAAATTTAGTTAAAAAGAGAAAATCCACGCATTTCTAAAGATTAGAGACTAAATTAATCCAAAGTTTCGAAGAAGAACTAATTTCAATTTTTACTCAAAGTTAAAGAATCAAAAACATATTTAACACTATATTTTACGTACTACCTATCATTCATCAGTAATTCCTATCATTCAATTTTTGTAGGAAAAATACATACCAGTCTAAATTCATGGATAATTATAATTCTCCTTAAGTATCTTATATCAATTTCCAAATCAAATCTCGTAGGTAAATTTGGCATTAATTAATTTATGAAATACATGCTATTATTATTTGTATTCCTTTGCACTTGTACATAAGCCAAAGCATTACCATCTATAATCATTTCAACATTCAAACATCAGAATACAAAATTATCAAATCATAAGACATAATTTTAAATTAATTTCAAATTTAAATATAACATAATAAAAAATTCAAATTCAAACATAACCTAATTCAAAATGCAAATGAAACTAAAAGATAATCCAAATTTCAAATCAAATTTAAACACAATCCAAGATCCAATACTTAAACACAAGTGATCCAAAAGTAATGTAAATAAGGTTTAAACATAATCATAATGAAGTCAAATATAATGATATATTGTCTCATATTAAGATAAAAAAATAGAGATTAAATAGATATGGATTTTTCATAGAATCTAAAAGAAATTACATGCAAGTTAAAACTAGTTTATATATAAATTAGAAAAAAAATGTTCAGAAATTTAAGATAAAATTTTTATTTATAAATAATTTTATTTTGATAAAAGTTACTTCTTATAGAGAAATTAATGAAAACCTACCTTGACTTTAAATTGTTAATCACATGCAAATTGTATAAATTCTCAAAGAGATGTTTAAAGAGAGAATAATTATTAGCTCTATAGATAAGGGACACTTGGACTTAGAGATGTTGTTAGTTTAATTATTTAAATACCTCCATATTGCATATACATAGAGGTCACGATCGATGGACACCATAACTTAAATTGTACTATTCTAGGTGGATACGACCGACATAAACAAATACTTGATCCTAGTCGCCAACCTATAGTCCTACTTTGAATAAATCATTTGTTAACTATATAGAAAGGCAATATGTACATAGCAGCTAAAGTCGCCTACTTTAAACATTACATATAAGTAAAGGTTGTCTACTCTAAACTTAGGAAATAATAGTTGAACTTCTAAGTATCAAGGCATAAGTCTGGCATTTAGGCCTAGACCAGGCCCACACAAGACCAAAGGGTGGCCCAGTGAGACAAACAAAGGCCCAACCCATAAAGCTAAGTCAACCATGATTAATAATTATATAAATACAAGTGGACCCCAACAATTAGAGGTATGCAATTCATTAATACTAAAATTGAGATTTGACCTCTAAGAGCTCTTGTTGACTTAATCGTTGGAGTATTTTCTGCAGGTAACCTCCATAATGTTCTCTCCGACAACCAAATATGAAGATGTATCCAGCAAGACCGAAGAGTATCCGTTTGAGAGATTCGGGGGTTGTGTAAGATATGATTTGTGCCTCCTAAATATTATGCTATTGTTTTTGTAGGAACATAAATCATTGTAAAAAAAATGAATTATGAAATTATATGATAAGTATGTAGTATTCCTTTAGCTTTCAACTATAATAAACTAAGAGGTGAAAAATTGATTTTGATGAGGAATTTTTTATTGAGCTTTAGTTTTCTTCTAGTGTTGCATTGATTTACTTTTTTTCATCTATGTAGTTATTTATTTCTTTTTCATAATAGGTAATTTTACCTATGTGTACGATGTATTTTTATCATGGATTTAGTATGGTCTCTTATGTTATTCTATTTTTTTTAATAAATATTCATGATATAGCAAAAATGCATAACATAGGTGATTATTTGGAAACTAATTTTGCCATTATAAACCATAAAATCCACCCATCTATATTTTCATCTTTTCTCTAGTTTCCATTTTTCCTATGATCTAGCTATCAAGCATGTCCTATAATAGACAATGAACACTCAATTCTACACTACAACATTCTTATGTTGAATACAGGTTTAAAAAAGGAAGAAAACTATGATGAGCAAAGGCCTATAATAAGAAATGATATAGAAGTGGAAAAGGGTGGATTCATCATTCTTTTAAGTTAAATATATGATATATGATACTAAGACGAAACATGTGATGAAATCATAATAGAGCATGTAATACGATCCTATCTAGGAAGGATTACAATTGCTTCTGACTTTGAATTCCTTAAGAAAAATAAACACAAAAATCAAATAAAAACACAAAATTAGACAAGAATGGTAGACACTACAATCTAACATATTGATAAGTCCAAGAAGATTCATCACATAACGGTTAGTCTTTAATAAAAATCGATAATGGAGATGTTATAATCAAGAAGATTGATAAGTTAAGGAAGATTCACCACAAAGATGTCAATCTTTGATAAGAACCTAATGGCCTAAGCTAAGAACAAAGAGAATCCTATCTTCAATAAAATTAAATTCAATATATGACTAAAAAGTGTTTACATAAACTTTTGGTACCACTGTATATAGGCACATAAGTTTCATAAAACATAGAAACCTAAAAAGAAATTCCAAGCCCAAAAGTATAAAAACATAAACTAATTTCTAAAAGAAAGCCCAAAGCTTAAAAACATAGAAACAAAAATTAATTTTCCTAACAACTATTCTTGAAATATACTCTAAGTCATGATCTTCATTCATTCATGTCCTTTGAATGTTGAAGGCTCCTACTCAAGTTCTTCTTATATGGAATCATGGGATAGTCCTCTATCATATCTCCTTGTTGAAGCGAAGACGGTGGTGTATGCTTCGAGACAACTTAAGGTGCATGAGAGAAACTACCCCACTCATGACCTAGAGTTGGCAGTTATTGTGTTTGCCTTGAAATTTGGAGGCACTATCTTTATGGTGCTCAGTTTTGCGTGTTCAGTGATCACAAGAGCCTCAAGTATTTGTTTGATCAGAGGGAGTTGAACATGAGATAAAGGAGGTGGATGGAATTCCTGAAGGATTACAATTTCGAGCTCTTATACAATCCGGGGAAGGCAAATGTGGTAACAGATGCCTTGAGTAGAAAGACAGTGCATATTGCAGACTTGATGATCAAGGAGATGGAGTTGCTAGAAATATTCAGAGATATGAAGCTGCAGGTGGAGTTGGGATCCGAGTTCATTAGATGTAGTACTCTGACTATATCTAGTGACTT
>Ga0214544_1010921_pt1 | contig 12988 bp, 10 predicted proteins | sample CNSS3metaG_FD_160074 | JGI IMG/M metagenome (GOLD analysis project Ga0214544, IMG submission 160074) | Root nodule microbial communities from cowpea collected in UCLA plant growth center, Los Angeles, California, USA - CNSS3 | ecosystem: Host-associated > Plants > Roots > Nodule | place: USA...
ATATTATACTTTACTGTTATAAAATATACTAGAATATATTATAATATACTATATTATATTATATTATATTATATTATATTATATTATATTATATTATATTATATTATATTATATTATATTATATTATTTTATATTGTTATATTATGTTATGTTATATTATATTTTGTTAAATATGTTTTTGTCACTCAAGTTTCAGTAAAATTTTGAATTAGTCACTCTTCGAAATTTTATACCAATTTAGTCCTTCATCTTTAAAAATGCGTGAATTTAGTCCTTTTAACCAAATTTTGTTAAGTTTATCTGACGTTTCAAGCGCATTTCAGGATAATATTTGAATTGTTTATACCGTTTGACACATTTTCGCTTCAATGTTAATTCAAATATTATCAAAAAATGCGTTTAAAATGTAAAATAAACTTAACAAAAATTGGTAAGAAGGACTAAATCCACGCATTGATAAAGATGAAGGACTAAATTGGTATAAAGTTTCAAAGAGGGACTAATTCCAAAAGTCAATTAAACCTGAGGAACCAAAAACATATTTAACCCTTTGCTTTCCCCGGATGAGATAGGAGCTCAAAGTCATAATCCTTCAAGAACTCCATCCACCTCATCTGCCTCATGTTCAGCTCCTTCTGATCAAACAGATACTTGAGACTTTTATGATCGTTGAATACGCGAAACTGAGCACCATAAAGATAGTGCCTCCAGATCTTTAAGGCAAACACGATAGCTGCTAACTATAGGTCGTGAGTGCGGTAGTTTCTCTCATGCACCTTTAGTTGCCTCGAAGCATAGGCCACAGCCTTCTTTTCCTGCATCAACACGCAACCAAGTACAAGATGGGAGGCATCACAATACACCTCAAAAGGTTCCCAACATCTGGGATGATCAATATGGAAGCACTCGTCAACCTTCGTTTCAGTTCTTGGAAACTCTCCTCACACTTATCTGTCTAAGTGAAGGGTTGGTCCTTCTGGGTAAGCCGCGTCAACAGCACCACTATTTAGGAGAATCCCTCTATGAATCTTCTGTAGTAGCTAGCTAACCCTACAAAACTTCTGATCTTGGTTGCTGACTTGGGACTCTCCCACTTTATCACTATCTTAACTTTTGTTGGATCCACTGCAATCCCCTGAGCGGATATCACATGTCCCAAAAACTGTACTTCATCCATCCAAAATTCACACTTGGATAACTTAGCGTATAGTTGCTTCTCCCTCAGAACACCAAGCACTAGCCTCAACTGCTTGGAATGCTCCTCTTGAGTTCTGGAATGCTCCTCTATCTGTTTCTTGAGTTCCACCAACTCCGTCGGAGCCAGGTACGTAGCCATCGACACTGGACCGATTCCAGGCACCAGGTCGATTGAGAACTCTACCTCTTTATTGGGAGGCAGCCTTGGTACTTCATCTAGGAACACGTCTTCAAATTCTTGCACCACTGGTATGGCAGACTTCATCTCTTCCCCATCCACCTCTAGATGTGTGAATATCATGAAACATTGAACACCGTTCTGCAGCTCCTTCATAACCCTGTGAGATGATAACAACTCAGGTTTCTCTAAGTTGGGAAATAACAACTTTTTCTCTCGGAAGTCTATAAGAATGTGATTGGAAGACAACCAATTCATCCTTAAGATCACCTCCAACTCTTGTAGAGGTAGGCATATTAGGTTCACTTTATACCTGCGTCCCTCTACCTCCACCGGACACCTAACACATAAGGACGACGTCCTGACCAAACCTAACGTCGGAGTAGATACCACCAGCTCACACTATAGCTCAGACACCAGCAGACCTAGACATTTCACACAAGCATCTGACACAAATGAGTGTGTCACTCTAGAATCATACAACACATAACAGGACCTACTAGTTATTATGCAACTACCCATAACCAGGTTACCTGAGCCAGTTGCCTCTACTCTTGTCATAGCATACACCCTGCCTGTCGCCTGAGGCTTGTTACCCCTGTTCCTCTGCTGATGCTGGTGGAGAGTCTAAACTAGAGGGCGTGTCACTGCCCTAGCAAGAATGGGGTAATCTTTCCCAAAGTGGCCTTCATTGCCACAGTTGTTGCACTTGCGGTAACCCTCCATGTGTGGGCACACATTCCTCAGATGAGGGCCTCCACATATGTAACACTGCACTCGGTCCTGCTGGGGAGGAAAGCTCCTAGACCCCTAAGACTGATGGTGAGGTCTGTCATAAGGCTTTCTCCTCTCCTCGTGCCTTGTCTTGGACCCAGATGGTCCACCTATCCTCTGAGGTTGCTGTGGGCGCTGACCTTCTACTTCATTTTTCATCTTTTCCATAACTCTGGCTTTCTCCACCAGTGTGCAAAATCCTTAATGGATAATGGGGCCACCATCAATCGGATATCACCACGGAGGCCATTCTCAAATTTTTGACATCTCTATTCTTCATTAGGTGGCAAGGTGTAGAAGCGGCTGAGGTGTTTGAACTTCTTAGCATACTCAGTCACAGACTTCCCTCCCTGAGTGAGCTGGAGAAACTCCACCTCCTTGGCATATCTGACACTATTAGAGAAGTACTCGGAGAGGAATTTCCCCCTGAAGGCCTCCCAAGTAATTGGCTCATCTTTTTCTTCCATGATGGACTTCACACTGATCCACCAATGTTCTGCCTCTTCTGTGAGCATATACACTGCGAACGCCAACTTGTTCTCCGCAGGGCACATCTTTGCATCAAAGATGCGCTCCAAATCCTTTAGCCATTGGTCTGCTGCATCAAGGCTAGTCTTCCCGTTGAATTTCACTGGGTGGTGCTTCAAAAAGTCTTCCAAGCTTCATTCTCTAACTGTAGGTCGTGGCTCGGGACCAAATACAGGGCCAGCTACCCTGTTCTCCTCCAATTGGCGGATGGCCTCCATTTGCTGTCGGTGAGCATCCTCAGCAGCCACTCTTGCAGCCTCCATCTGCTACATCACCAATTGCTGCTGTTTGAGTGACTTTGTCTACCGCTGCATTGATGCTTCATGTTGTTGCATCATCATCATACTTTATTGCCTCATAACAGCCACCATTCCTTCTATAGTTGTGGCTATATCAAGTACATCGCATTGAGAGGATTGAGAGTCCATGCAAGGAGGTGCCATGATTCACTGGCACACTGGAAACCACTTGTCAGATTGATAAGATAGAAAACTCAACTAAAGACACTGGACAGACACCACAAAAGCTAGGTGGACACCCAAGTCCACAGACCTAAGGAATGATTGCTCTGATACCATAAATGTAACACCCCATTTAAATTATAACCCTAATAAAAGAGGTATCACACAAAAATATAATGGCGCGGTCCTGGAGTATAAACCTCACTCCATACAGTTGTTCAAACGGAGACAAAAGAGGAACTAGGCACACCACGATGCCAAATACAAAAATAAGAACAAGGACATAACAGTAGTTGATAATACATCAAAAGCCAAAACAGTACATGGGCCATAGTCCTAGGGAAAAGCCCAAATAAAAGAAATCCAGTCCAGGTAGACTATGCTGCGAAATCATCCCTTCCCTGTTGAGCTCGAGTACCTCTCGCATCTGCTCACATCAATAAATTGATGATCATCGCAAAGGAGAAGAACCACATACAAAGCAACCAAACAAGCAAAAGGGTAAGCCAGAGTATAAAACATTTTATCATACATATACATACTATTTCACAAACAAATGAATATATGTCAACCAAATCATGTTTTGACTCACAAACCATACACTAAAACTCATACTCGACTCATCCGGATACATATAATTTAGTCGGATTCAGCGGATGCTTGCACTTGTGGTGGATTTCTTTGCTCACCCCCGAGCTAAGTGTTACAATGTTTCAACCCCCCCACACAAGGTTAGCCTTTAATGGATTTCAAGCCTCCTACTACTCTCACCACAAGAATCAGTCCGCTCTAAGTGAGACTAACTGACTCCTTAGAGTGTCAGGATGCAACCTTACCTTGAATCCTTACCAAATTATATAGATGGGGCACCACCATGGACTCCCACTAACAGGGGTCATGGAATTACGTCCCGACCACTAAAGCACTACCATGAGGTCTCACCTAGAGGCTCACGGAATTACATACTGACCATATACCAATCATACTCAATCAAACAAGCAATATTTTTCATGCATATAAATCTCATGACAGCCTTTATAATCAATCCTCATTCACATGCCAGGTTGAATCCATTCCAACTCTTCCATCCAAATCCATGAAAATAGAAGTGTATTTCACACTGGCACCATGCCACTTTGCCAACCAATCATCCCATGTAAACTCACATGCCAAGATCATACCAAATCTATCATTTTCAACCCATGAACCATATCATTCATGCATAATCATTCCCCTCATGCTTTTAATATAACAATTTAAATCAAACAAGTGCCAACCATCCAAAAACAGAGAAACAGCAAAATACCAAAGTACCCTCGCCCAACTCCTCGCTCAGGCTGAAGGGTCTCGCTCAAGCAAGCTCCATTTGCCTAGGCGAGAGCTCGACAATCAGGAACTGTGGCTTCTGCGCATTCTTGCTTAGGCGAGACTCCCGTCGCCTGAGCGAGACGCTCGCTCGCTCAAAACAAAGTTGGTCGCCTGGACGATAACTCGTGTGAAATAACTTGGGCGAGCCTCTGTTAATCTCGCCTAGGCGAGACATGCTCGCTTGGGCGAGGAAACCAGTACTCACCACTGTTCACGCGTGTAACAGCCTAACAATCCAATCCAAACAACGCAATAAGACATTTCATAAGTTCAAAGCAGCATACAATCCATCAATAACGAAATATTATCAAGCAATCATGGAAACTAAAGATTTAGCTAAAACCCTAGCTTCTCTTACCTAGAATGAGCTAGTATTGTACTTCGACACCAACCACGGAGCATGGTAGTTCTAAGAATAGGCTTAGAACTGGAAAACAGTGGAACATATTTTAAGATTGAGCTCACTATGAAACCCTAACTGGGAAAAACACGAAAATATACCAAGGGAAAGTGGTATGAGTTGGAGAGTAACTTACATGAGTGCGAGAAATGAGTTGAACTCTTGTGAAGACCAAGATGTCTCAAACCCTAGTAGAGAAATGGCAGCAGCTCTAAGGAACAAGAGACTGTTTTCTAAAAATGAGGGGAATGGAAGTGTGTTAGTTGGTTTAGGGTCCTTTCCCCCTTATGGGCCAGCCCTAGGCTCAACTGATTGAGACAGCCCCTTCGAATTAGGGCAGAATAAAATTAAAGGAAATAGTGGGCCTTACAATTTCCATAGTTTATATAAAACATTAATAAGCGTAAACTTTATGTCATAATTGATTCAATGTGAATGAGCCTAATTCTGAATAAACATTTTTTTATTAGTAAGCGTAAACATTTTCTTCAACCCAATTCATCTCAAAACTCTGGTGTTTCGAACAAACTAAAGTTTCGATTCACTTTCACCGTTCTATTATTTTTCTCACTACTTTGCTTAATCTTTATTTACTTTGACAAACATAAAATATTTGAAGTTTTGAACATCAATGCTGTAAGACCCATTAAGAATAATCCTTTTCTGCTTGCCCTAAATTAAAGGGGTTGCCCTTGTAAATGGGCCTAAGGGCTGGCCCAGTATACAAAATCATACTTCGTTGCCCTAAGTCTCACTTTTCCACTCTTTTCACAAAACCTAGAGCTGCAGCCGCCTCCTCTGCTAGGGTTTCACGACACCTTTCGTTCGCATTCAGCTTGGCAGTCCCTACCTCACGTAAGTGCTCTCCAACTAGCAGTTATCCCTCCTTGGTCTATTCTCGTAGCTTTTGTCAGGGTTCCATAACGACCCGCTTTTATTCATTGTTTTCTAGCTCTGAGTCTGTTCTTAGAAGTTGTTCGTGCTCCACAGTTGGGTGTCGAGGTTTCCAGCTAGCTTTATCCAGCTACGGGAAGCTAGAACCTCTTTGTTTAATCTGTTTAATGTGATCGTAAGTTGTTTACGATATATTTTTATGGTCCTTGAACTGATATGTTGCTGTGAATGCATGAGATGGTTGATGTTGTTCTTGGCATGTGCAAAATACGACTGTTATAGGCATGGCAGTGGCGGCGACTGTTAAACTCGCCCAAGCGAGCTCATCTCGCCTAGGCGAGGTGAGTAGAGGCTCGCCCAGGCCTCCTCGCGCAAATGGTCGCCCAGGCGGCTCGCTCAATTTCGAGCAAGCGAGCGTCTCGCCCAGGCAAGGCGAGTTTCGCCTAAGCGAGAACGTGCGGAGGGCCCTGTTCCAGATTCGCGAACTCTCGCCTAGGCGAAGAGGACTCGCCTGAGCGAGAGACTCTCGCCTGGGCGAGACTCCTTAGCCTGAGCGACGGGTTGTGCGAGGTTGCGTTCAACTTGGGGTTTTCTTGTCTTTTGATGGTTGAACTGTGCTTTATTGTATTATTATATGATGGCATGAGGGAAATGAGTATGCATGTTGGAAGGAGTTTATTTGTGGGGAATTGTGAGCTTGGCATGATTTCTATATGAGTTGTACATGAGAAGTTGGATACATATATATATGCGTGTCGTCACAAATTTGGCATGAGCAACAATAAATCTTGATGGTTGGTAAACCAGTGGCATGGTTATGTTATGAGGAGAAACACTTTACTCATGGTTGGGAATAACGAGTTGGTAATGATTCAAAGTATGAGAATTGAGGAGTTGGTTATGGGTGTTGGCATGATATTTCATGTGTGATGTATGTGAAAATTCTTGGCTTTTTATATAAGTCGGTCTGTGTCAGTGCGTAATTCCTTGGAGTCTCTAGGTGAGACTTTCAGGGTCGTGCTTCAGTGGTTGGGACGTAATTCCATGGCCCCTATTAGTGGGTGTCCATGGTGGTGCCCCATCTATATGGTCAGGTAAGGATTCAAGGTAAGGTTGCATCCTGACACTCTAAGGAGTCAGTTAGTCTCACTTAGACTAACTCCTGTGGTGAGAGTAGTAGGAGACCCGGAATTCATTAAGGGCTAACCTTGTGTGTGAGGGAAATTTGATTCATTATAACACTTGAAACACTTAGCTCGGGGGTGAGCAGAGGTATCCACCACAAGTGCAAGCATTCGCTGAATCCGACCAGGCTATAAGTATCCGGATGAGTCGAGTCTTGGTGTATTGATTAAAGGGTCATAACATGTTTGAGTGATATGTGTATGTTGTATACGTGTATATTGGCTATGAAGGTACATTTGATTGCATGATGAAATTGTTGTTGGCTCTAGCTTACCCGTTCTTGTTGGTTGCTTTGTATGTTGTTCTTCTATCTTCGCGATGATCATCAACTCTATTGATGGGAGCAGACGCGAGAGGTAATCGTGGTCAACAAGAGAGAGGCGAACCCGCTGCTTAGTCTTCTTGGGCCGGACTTTCTGTCCTTCTTGGGCTATCCTTAGGGCTACAGCCCATGTACTTGTTCGCTTTTACATCTTTCTAGGATTCCAGTAAACTGTTTAACATGTTTTTTTTTTTGTGACGTCTTGGTATGCCTTAGCCTGTACGGCGTTATGTTTAAACTCCAGGACTGCATGGTTATATTATAATTGTGTGACGTTTCTTTAATTACGCATATTAATTAAATGGGACGTTACGAATGCTTTTAAACTCTGTTTTAGGTGATAAATAAGTAAGCACTTTTACCACTGTTACTTAGGTTGATTTTAGACTCTGTTTTAGGTGATCAATAAGTAAGTACTTTTACCACTGTTACTTAGGTTGATTAGGTGCATGCGCTGCCATTTACGCAATTGACCACCCGTAATATTGTAATTAGGCTAAATAAATTGAACTCTTTTACTACCAGCAGCAAAACAGAGTGTTAGTCTCATGTTGGATCTGTGTTTTAAAATATTGAACCAACAAATCAATTGGATTTACTTCAAAATAGTTTTTAAATAAAAAAAAATATAAGTTTTTTATTTTTCTATTCTTTTAATATTTTTATCTTCTAAAAAATTATTTAAATAGATCAACCTAAAATTATTTAAATAGTAGAATAGATAAAAAAATAAAATATTTAGGACCAAATGGAGGAAAATTATAGGGCAACAATTAAATCAAATGTTTTTTATATAACCATAATTTGTTGAGATGCACAATCTAAGTAAAAGAGACATCATTCAAGATTCGTCTAACCATTAATATCATATACAATGTTTGTTTAGACTAGGAACCAACCAAGTTAAAATTGTAATTTACATAGTAAAATCGTTCGATTTTACAAGTTTAAATGGTGTACAATGAAATTGTACATCCTCCAGCAAAGTAGAAAAATCGTGTGGATCAATGCTTTTCATGTATTTTTCATTACACTACTTCGCCTTCTTAGGTAAATGGGGTTCGATTAAAATAATCTAAATCTAATTAAAAATTAATGTAATAAAAAATTCACCTTATTATGTATGCTTTGAGTTACAACACCTTTTCATTTTTCATTTTATTGAGTGAATGAGGTTTCAATTAAAATATAAAAGAAAACCCAATTAAAAATTAAGGAAATTAAAATATTATTCTAGGTGCTTTATGCTACACGACTCACCTTCTTGAGAGAGTAGGTTCTCATTAAGAATAAAACTCAAAGCTAAATACAATTAAATCCAAAGTTATAAGTTCATCACTAACACTAATTCACATAACATAACATTCTTCACCTCTTTCTTATGAAGTTTAAAAATCGCAGTCACAGACCTAAGTCATTAGCACAACACCCGTAGACTAAGGATCAACAAATTTTCTCTTGCTTCTCCTTATTTGTCGAAAACCACTCACACTAATAGATTTGTAACACCAACACGACTTTTGTTTTGAAGGAGAGACAATGAAAACATAAATTTAAATTATTTTCCCAATTAAAATGGAGATGGTAAACACTTAGTTGAATGTCAAACCAAAGGTGATGAGAAGAGGAGAATGTTCCTGTTGAAGGGCTTCAAAAATTTTGTTTTAATTTAAATGATTTATATCATATATACTTAAATTTGATAAAATGTTGACAATATGATTGATTTTGTTTAAATTATTTAAGTCATAGAGGGTGCGTATATCATGCTTTTGTATGAAGTTAAATCTAAATAATATGATTAAATTTAACAACAATTTATTTATTTAGTTCGATTTGTTTTATTCACTTCTTTTAGTCTATAGTACAACCCATTTTTACATTTACATATCCATGATCTTTCACAAATATTTCAAATGGCTAAAAAGCAGACGATTTATATATACCCACCACGTACGGGGTTGGTATAGTGATCATCATCGAAATAAATGTGTTTGGTTTATATTTTCAAACCTTTTTTTAATATATTTATTCTCACTATATAAAGAATTCACTAAATGATGAACAAATAATTGTTCAATATCTTGAAAACAACAGAAAATGTATTCATACTATATTAGAAAGTAGGTGGACAATAGAAGACAATTTGGAAATTTTTCGTCCTTTCTCTCTCTCTCTCTCTCTCAATATCAAAATTAATTCCGCGGAAAAAAAAATGATTGATCACACATGTTTGTGCTGCTGATCTGTGTCCGCTTTTAGTAAGATGTCGCCTTCTGAACAAGATATTAAAAAAAAATATGAAGGAGTTTGTTCCAAATGTCTCACAATGTTGAACTTTAGAGTGGGGATAAACTCGATCAAAAAGAAACGTTAGGCATCGGAAATGCAAAATTAATAATAGAAGAAGCACTAGCCAAACCAAAGAATTGATGGGACCACCACAAAGAGAATAAATAACAATAATAATGCGTCTCAAGATAAGTATTGTAGGGCATTACGCAAATTCTTAAAAAGTTTCCTATGATTGTGTTTTGATGGAGATAACCTTCATGCCATGCACCAAACAAAAACACAAAACATACACGATTAGGTGTGTGCACACAATCTACCAGGAGCAAAGAGGGAGATAAGGGTGATGTAACAAAGCACTTGTTTTGGAAGACTTTAAAGCTCCTCAACTCATCTATCAAACACGTCTTCTTCTAATGCTTTATCTCTTTCTATTCATATATATATATATATATATATATATGTGTTCATTACAATTTTTTCCTTTTTAATGTTTTCTAGTGGTTAACCTGGACTTGGTGCCAATGATTGCATCATAATGTGTCCTAGATAGATATGATTTTGGTGATTGATTTGATTTCTGAACAAGTATTGTTGCACCATGTGTCATGCACAAACTTTGGGGCGGGCCAAGATTACATCATGCTTTATTTCCACCATATCTTACTATTTCTCCTACTTTTTTGTCTTCTGCCGTACACAGTTACGGTGAAAGGAGATTCATGGCTTCTGTTCAACTCATTTTGCGACACTTCAACCATGGAGATTGGTGTTCCTAATAATAATAACTTTCTTCGTGAACCAATTCAACATGAACCCTTGTGCTACGTACCTTCGTAGTCTTAATCAATTGCTCATATTTTAACCATTTCTAAAGTTAAGACTAAACCTACTTTAAATTAAAAGTGAACGCATGCATCATTGTTTACTCGCTCTAGAGGAACTCAATCCTCAAAATATCCTCAAGATGCACATGCTATCATATCATGCAAGATATTGTAGATTTGAACACAACGCACTAATGTGGATCCCTTAAGTATCTTTGCGTACTTAGAAATTGTTTAGTTGAGTAGAATACAAAATATCGGCACCCAAAATAAAAATATCTCGTAACCATTTTGGTCTCAACCATGTACGCTATAATAATGAGTGGTTTCTTTCTTCAGTGTAGATTTTGTACACTCCACACTTCGTTTTTCCCATCACGTTCTCACCAAATTTGTTGCAGACCGTGTTTACAGGTGTCAATTTGTTGAGTGGTGGCAACTCAATAGACAATACAAATGCAAAGACTTTGGAGTTGTGCTCTAAATGTGGAAATGAATTCAACTTTTATTTACTACGCAAACACTTTAACTATTCCTTCCTATATGTCACTTCAACCGAATTCAAGTTTGAACAAACCTCAAATCAACGGTTGGCAATATAATAAATTAAAGGATTGAATATTTTTATTCTCCAAAATTATCAATTTTTTTTATTCGTTAATAAAAAATGAAATTAAGGGTCTCCATGTTTTTTATTTGTTTTTTTTTTTCATTTGTATTATTGTCAAGTATCATTTCTGTGGGTTGCCTTTGTGGTAATCTTGCATAATAATAATAACTATATGTAACTTTTCATAAATTTTAATTTATTTTTTTTTATATAAAATTTACTTGTACTTTTTCAATAATTATTTTTAAGATCAGCTTAGTTCTTTAAATGTTATCATTACGAGTCATCATTTTAATTCACATCATGTAAACAGTAAAATAAATATAAATTACCAGTTTTTACGTAGTAGACACATAGTTATATATAGCTAATTTGAGACATATTCTTGGTGAAAATAGGTGTAAAAAGAAATTTGTTGATGTAGAATGCTAGAAAATGGTTTCACAGTTTGAGAGGCAAGAACATGTACAATATAAGGACATACATTGTCGGGAGAATCTTTAAGTAGGTTATTTGTAGGTTGTTGGTTTAGTTTTCTACTTTTTTTTTTTCCTTTTTCGTTCAAAATGCCAAACCCCACTTTAAATTACAGTTAGAATATTATAAGACTTTAAAAATGTCTTTAAAATTGGCAATAAGAAATTATTCAAGAAGATTGTTTCGATCCATATACAAAGAACAGAGGAAAGCAAAAGAAAAAAAAAACCAATATTTCCAAAACAACAACATAGAAAAGTTGAAGATTGTGAGCATGGAATGAATTTCTAAAAATTAAATTTAAATTCAATCTATTAAAGCAATATTTTCAATAAAAAATTGTTATGTTTACCTATAAATAAACTAGTACACGTATAAATTAATTTGTCACATGATATCTTTAGGAGTCTTTGGATTGGGATGTATAAAGAAGTACTTTTCAGCTTTAGCAGAAGACGAAAATAGCATTGTATAAAACAATGTCTTTGCCTTGGAATTTTTAAGGGAAAAGATATTTTGACACTATTATTTGACACGCTTGGCATATCACATGCTTTCATTTTAAAACAGTTTTGATATATTTTTCTTCAATTGAGGACAGAGGGCAATTTGAAATTGAAACCAAAGAGGGCGTCATTTCATTTGAACCCGAAAAACAGAAAAATCTAGCTCTTCTCCCTCACAAAACCTTAGCCCCAATTATCTTATTTCTCTTCTTCTCACCATCATTTTCTATCTTCATACACACAGACGATAATAACAATAACTTCACCTCGAGTTCCTAACAAACTAAATAAGCTAATTTTATCGAAATTTCATTATTGATGTCGTTATCGGAGTCTTGTGCTCCTCTGGTTGTACTTTTGCTAATTTTATCGAAATTTTATTATTAATCCTTTATTTTTTTATTTTTTAATATTTTTATTTCATCTTTTTGTTGTTTTATTTTATTTTTAAAACTTATAATAAAAATTAAAAAATTAAAAAATTATAATTATAATTTTAGTAAAAATTAAAGAAACTGAAACTGAATAAATATTAAAAGAATATATATATATATATATATATATATATATATATATATATATATATATTAATTATATATATATATATGTTTTAAAAATAAATAAAATTAAGAAATAAAATAAATTAAAAGAATAATTAAATTTTAAATTAAAAAAAATATTTTTTTTAGAATTTTTTATTTTATTTAAAATTTAATTTTTTTTACTTTAATTATTTTTTCTTTAGTTTAATATTATTTTTTTTACTTATTATGTATTTTTTTTTAAATAATTTTTATTTTAAATTTATATATTTTTAATTTTTAATATATATTTTAAAAATAAAATAAAATCTTAATATATATATATATATTTGTTTTTTTGTAATGTATTGAAAAGTAAATAAAATTAAAAGTAATTAAACTTTAAATTTAAAACAAATAAAAGCAAAAAAAGAAATATATATATATA
>Ga0214544_1010922_pt1 | contig 12986 bp, 10 predicted proteins | sample CNSS3metaG_FD_160074 | JGI IMG/M metagenome (GOLD analysis project Ga0214544, IMG submission 160074) | Root nodule microbial communities from cowpea collected in UCLA plant growth center, Los Angeles, California, USA - CNSS3 | ecosystem: Host-associated > Plants > Roots > Nodule | place: USA...
TTATAGGAAATTCCAATTAAATCAATCTTTAAACACACAAATTCAATTAAATACCCATAATTAAACACTGAATGAGGGCAAAAATACGCACTCATCAGCCGGCTACTTCTGGCCGACTATAGAAGCAGACTGCCAGGACTATGTCAAAAAGTGCAAACCATGCCAAAAACATGGCAACCTCATCCACTAGAAGCAAGAACAACTTCATCACATACTATCCCCATGGCCATTCGTTAATTGGGGAATGGATATCCTCGGCCCCTTCTCACCTGGCAAAGGGCAAGTGAAATTTCTAATTGTAGTCGTCGACTACTTCACCAAATGGATAGAAGCCAAGCCACTAACCACCATCACGGCCTAGCAAGTTCAGCAGTTTTTTTGGAAAGACATCATATGCAGATATGGTGTTCCACATACCATCATCACGGACAATGGCCGATAGTTTATAGACAAAGAGCTAGCCAAGTTTTACACTAGCCTGGGCATCAAACACATCACGAGTTCTGTAGTACACCCATAAACTAATGGACAAGCAGAGGTAGCCAACAAGGTTATCCTAGTGGAATTACGCAAGAGATTAGATAGCGCCAAAGGCCGATGGCCCGAAGAGTTAGTAGAAGTGCTATGGGCGTACATGTGCACCCCTCAATCATCAACAAACGAATCCCCATTTAGCCTAGTTTACGGTGCAGACGCCATGATACCGGTTGAAATTGGCGAACCTTTCCTGCGTCGAGAACTATACAACCCAGCCCACAACCACCAAAACATGGCCACTCATCTCGACCTCCTACCCGAACTCAGAGAAAAAGCCCAGATACGTAATTTAGCTGCCAAATGAAGATATGCCAGAAAGTATAACACAAACCTATGTGCACGATCATTCGCAATCGGGGACTTAGTATGGAGAATGGCCAGCAGTGCAAGAAAGAAGGATGGCAAATTCTCCGCCAATTGGGACGGCCCATACTGCATACGTGAAGACGCAGGAGGAGGAGCTTATCGCCTTGAACATTTATCTGGGGAAGAGATACCCAACAGTTGGAATGTGTCCCATCTCAAGTTTTATTTTAGTTAAATGTAGACCGCATTAAGCCGAATACTTGTAACCCTAGGTGTACTCTTTTTCCTCACCTTGTCTTTTTTCCCTAAGAAGGGTTTTGGCTAGGGAGGTTTTAACGAGGCATCTCATATTCAATAAATAAAACGAAGGGTTCTCAACTATACAACTTTCCAATGTTTTTACTCTCATAGTTGCTTCAGTTCCCCACCCTTACCACAAGTAAGCGATCTGGGTCAAACACCCTTAACTTGTGTTATGTTCGCTTAAGTTCCCCACCCTTACCACAAGTAAGCGGCCTGGGTCGAACACCCTTAACTTGTGTTACGTTTGCTCAAGTTCCCCACCCTTACCACAAGTAAGCGGCCCGGGTCGAACACCCTTAACTTGTGTTACGTTTGCTCAAGTTCCCCACCCTTACCACAAGTAAGCGGCCTGGGTCGAACACCCTTAACTTGTGTTACGTTCGCTTAAGTTCCCCACCCTTACCACAAGTAAGCGGCCTAGGTCGAACACCTTTAACTTGTGTTATGTTCGCTTAAGTTCCCCACCCTTACCACAAGTAAACGGCCTGGGTCGAACACCCTTAACTTGTGTTACGTTCGCTTAAGTTCCCAACCCTTATCACAAGTAAGCGGCCTGGGTCGAACACCCATAACATACAATCGAACGTGCCATACATACACCACAAATCATCAAAACCCATCATACACAATAACATACAGAACATTAATCGCATTAAACATAAGTGCAAAAATGTACCAATATAACGTAATGTACCAACTATTACAGACATAGGCTCAAATAATATTTTCAAATCAATAAAAACTGAGATCCTATTCTGCTGCATCAGGGGCCACCTCCCCGGCATCACCCGCTTCCTTCCCCTCTTCAGCCCTCTTCTCCTCCGCCTTTTCATCTGTACCGTTTTCATCTTCCTTGACGATCTTTCCGTCAATAACGTCCTTATTCACATCAAACTTTGAGTCCGTCATGTCAACCTCTTGATGGAAAAAGGCCGATTGACGTAATCCTTTCTCAAAACCGTTGATGTGCTCTTGTATGATGCAATTCTTCAGATCATCAAGCTCACCTATAGCACCGTCATACTTCTCCTTCAGTTCATCACAGTCTTCCTCCAACTTCCCTATCCTTTTGTTCAATTTTCCCTCTGAGTCCAAACAGCAAACCCACCACGTTACCAACCTTTTTCTCTCCTCCTCCCAACCCTCATTTTCCTTCTTCAACGCAGCCTTCTCTTCCTCAAGCTTGTCGACTTTCCCCTACAACTCTTCCATCCTTTCCCGACCTCCCTCCTTCACCTCCCGCCGATATAAAGACCCTACGCGACGGCTTAATATCAAAGCTTTGCTCCCAAACTCCACCATTATAATGGTCTCTAGGAGGTTGATCGTGATATCCTTCCTCACAGATATTTCCGGCAACTCAATTAAGCCAGACTCTGGTCCCTTGACCCCACTAGCCGACCTACCCCACTAGCCGACCCCGCCCCAAGTAAGGCCGCCCTCACTTTCTTCACATCCTTCCCCTTACCGGGGCGAGGTGGCAACTCGGCTTTCCTCTTCGTTCCGCCAGGTACGTGTACTTCCACCACAGACTCTTGCAAGTTGGGAACGTAAGTCCTCCCAACTGCCTTAGCCTTAGCGGCCATCTCCTTCCTTAACGACTGGAAGAGCGCCAAATTCTTCTTTCCTGATTGCGCCATGTGCCCTACAATAACATATTAAACCCCGTTTAATACAACTTAGAATCATTAACACAATTTAAGTAATAAACAAATACCTCCAATATCTATAATCAGATGCACCGAATTATAAACTCTAACTAGGCCCTTAGTGGGCAACTTATCAACAAACTTCATCAAGATCTCCGCCACCACCTTATCCCCCGCCGACAACTCATCAATCTCTATATCCTTGTACCGAGAAGGGGTACCCGTCCAGCTAAATAGGAATTTTGTACTCCCATTTGCGTTCAAGAAATAAGGCTTGCCTTCTTCCTTCACCACAACTTTGAAGTATCCGTCCTTAAAGTGCTTGAAAGACTGGGAAAATGCGTCTAGTCTGCTGATGCTAGGACGACTTATCAGAGACAGCAAAATAGTCGGCTGACGGGGTCTAGTATCATAGAAGTACAGGAAAGCGTAAGGTGAAGGCTCCAAGTATAGAGATTGGATGCAAATACGTAGGTGCCACGTTCAGCATGCGCAACACACCCATAGTAAAATCATCTAATGGTAGCCGCACATGTAGTTGACAAAAGTGACACATGTACATGTAGAAGAACTTCTCCGTAGCCCCCTCCTGTTCGTGACACACACGGTCAATAACGCTAAACCTCTCCAGGGAAACGATATCTCCGCTTACACCCTTTGAGATGACAAGCGTACAATTCAGCCAAGAGCTCAACAAGCGAGACCACCGAAATAAAGATGATTGATTACGTACATCGGCAGCCACCCACCCGTAACCGCCTTTGGCCGACCAGTTACTCTCGGCCAGCTCCTCAGGGGGATATTCTCGGACCTCCCTCACCGTCTCCATAGGGATCCCACTTATCATACCTCCAGAACTGATACTCTCTTCATCAACTTGCCTACCTCTACTCCTCCCCAACTCCACACTCTCACTACTACAAGTAGACAACGACATGCTATCGCTACTAGACATACCTTTTCTCGTGTTTATGGAAAGATGTCGGCTAGAATTGGGAACTAGTTAGACAACAAAACGCACACAAGATCTCTGAATACGAAACTTTCGCAAATGAACCAAGTAAATCCTTGCTTGCTTTGAAATCCATATTTATAGACCAGAATCCCAAACGGCAAAAACCCCTTCCCGCCAAAACAACAACTCATACCAATCGATACCATCATTACAAGAGACATGACCCTTAAAAACGACGACGCCAAAACCCCCTGATTTGACCCCTGACACCCATTCACCTACCGTCAGCCTTTTATCCCTTTTAGCCTTAACATTGTTCATCACACTTTAAGGCTGGGGGACTGGTATACCACACCCAGCCAATTCCGTCAGCACACCAACACATATCATCCTTGACCAATAACTTATATCGGCCAAGGCTGGGGGACTGGTGTACCACACTGAGCCAAACTCGACCAAATAAGTAAACGATACACATATGCCAAAGCAGTCAAGTAGTCAGCCTGAACCGATAACCTAAACGTCTAGAGGAACAACCTGCACAAGGTAACACAATGCTAAGGAAAGTAGTCGACCTAGACCGACTACTCCAATATACATAATAAAATTAAAACCCCCTAGTGTTCAATAGGTTTTAAGGGCCTCGGCTAGGGCCCAGGCCCACTTGCAGCCCAAACTAAAGCCCAAGCCAGGGCCCAGCCCATGGCATAACCAAACATGATTAATACTCTATAAATACACGTGGACCCCAGTAATTAAAGGTACACATTCATTACTCCATTAATCACTGATTTGACCTTTTGAGAGCTTTGACTTACTTGAGCTTCAGAGTCCCTTCTACAGGTAACCCCTCCTGGGTCCAAGCCGACATGTACCAATCGGGAAGAGGCCAACTAAGGAGATAGCGGACTACATGGGTAAGGTGACGCTTGTGCCTAACTTATCTTGTTTGTTCTCTGCAGGAACAAAAACTAAAGTAGAGCCCATTAGTTGATTAAACCAAAACACAAATTGGTAAGCCAATTTTACAATGAATTGGACCATATTTAAACAAACTAATAACTTTAAAAAATAAAAATAAAAATAAATGCAGCAAAGTGGTGCATTAGTCCGTCTCCATTTGAGCTATGATGTGATTCATATCATACCCTCCCTTCTTCGAGAAGATTCATCCCAAATCTTAAGGATTTATTTTTCTACTAGTTGTAATATAAGTTTACTATGATATTGTGAAGGACTTTATTTTTCTACAACTTGAAACTAATACTCTTCCTCTAGGATCAAATTCAACTTGAACATATTCATATTTGTTCCTTTCCAGTGCTTGCAATTCGTGCAACACCTCTCTTTCCAACACTACCCCACCTTGATATGTAACAATAAATAATTTCATGCGTTGTGTTTGACGAATTTGGTTCTCATCAGCGGACCAAATACATCATAAAGCATTGTGAACAAGCTTCATTTTCAAACATGGAAGTCGGTGTGTTCATTCAGTTGCGTATCCTTTTATTCCTGTAAAATGACATCACAAACTGTAGAAGAAAAAACATTAACAAATAAAGTTTCCATCATCTTTTTCTCTACTTCCTTTTCTTTTTCTTCATTTTCCCTTCCTTCCGCAGTTTCTGTCGCTTCTTTTTCTATTCTTTCTTTTTCTATTTTCTCCTTCAGCCTATGTTGATCCTTACTAACTTGTCTTGGTTTAATAAATTTTAACTTCATTTTTTGTCCCTCGTGCCTCAAATAAAGGGAAAAGTCCATGGGAGCTATATCACATAATACTTCTTTCACACATTTCCCTGTACTGAATTTGATCCATGCTTGATTCGAATGAAGGCTTTTTGGTAACTCGAGTTTCTCCATCAATCTTTGGCTCCTAACATTGTTCTCGCTTCCGTAATTGAATGCAACTAAACATGGGTTGCCTTCGATTAAACACCTTCTATAATAAACTTCCATTGCTATTCAAAATTTAATGAGCTAGGCTCTGAATACCAAATGATGTAAATCCAGAGGGGTGGATTCGTTTTATGGATCTATCTAGGTTGGAATGCTAATAAGCAAGAACTTTGAGAAATTATTTAAAACGAGAAAATGGAAATAGATAAGAAGATGTAGTGGAAATTGATAGACGTCACACTTCCAAAAATGGAACATAACCCTAAGAGTTTAAACACACAAAGGTAGAAGAGATAAAACTCTATATAAAATTTTTTATAACATTAACTTATAAATATTTTTTAATAAAATATGTAATTTTCATTTATACATATTAATATTTTTTCTACAACAAATCAAACTTATACATTGATAATTTTTAATCACATTTAAAATAAAGAACAATTTGGTAATCTTGTTTTTTCTTGATTTATAATTTTTAATCTATCACATCCATCAAATCACTCACAAACTTCAACAAAAATTACATTAAATCAACTCACTTTCACCTTTAATCCCCTTAAAGTCAACAAGACAAGCTTCACACTCTAATCCACTCTAATCCACTCGAATTCATCATCTCCCTCTCCCTCTCCCTTCAATCAACGTTGAGGGAGAGAGGGGAAGGAAGAGGGAAATTTTTCTATTTTTCAATCATCTCCGTTATGCAATGGCTTGAGGGTGATATCAAGATTACAATTATGTACGCAATTTATTTTTCAACTTAATTATGAAAATTATGTAAAAATATGGCCCTGGAAATTATTTTTACAAAAATAATTAATACTGAAAAATTTGAAAATTGTTATAAAATAAGGTCTAAAAAGTAATTATTAATTATAAATTTTTTTATTACATTATTTGATAAATTATAATTTTTTTATTACATTATTTTATAAATATTTTTTTAATAAAATATTTTATTTTCATTTATACATATTAATACTTTTTCTACAACAAAGCAAACTTATATAATGATAATTTTTAATTATATTTAAAATAAAGGACAATTTGGTAATCTTATTTTTCCTTGATTTAAATCTAATTTTTAATCTATCACATCCATCAAATCACTCACAAACTTCACTCTAAATTCACCCTCTTTCACCTTTAATCCACTTAAAGTGCACAATACAAACTTCACTCTGTAATCCATTTGAATTCATCATCTCCCTCTCTCCCCAGTCAACCTTGATGGAGAGAGAGGGGAAGGAAGATGAAAATTGCTCTATTTTTGAATCATCTCTCATACGCAATGGTATGAGAGAGATATATAGATTACAATTATATCGACAATTTATTTTTCAGGTTAATTATGAAAATGATATAAAAAAATGGCTTTTGAAATTATTTTTACAAAAATAATTAATAACGATATTTGAAAATTGTTATAAAATAAGGTTTAAAAAGAAATTATTAATTATAAATTTTTTTATTACATTATTTTACAAATAACTTTTTAATAAAATATGTTATTTTCATTTATACATTTAATATTTTTTCTACAACAAATCAAACTTATATAATGATAATTTTTAATCATATTTAAAATAAAGGACAATTTGGTAATCTTGTTTTTTCTTAATTTAAATATAATTTTTAATCTACCACATCCATCAAATCACTCACAAACTTCAACAAACAATACTTTAAATTCACTCACTTTCACCTTTAATCCCCGCTTAAAGTGAACAAGACAAACTTCACACTCTAATCTACTTGAATTCATTCTCTCCCTCTCCCTTTCCCTCTCCCTCCAATCAACGTTGAGCGAAAGAGGGGAAGAAAGAGGGAAATTGCTCTAGTTTTCAATCATCTCTGTTATGCAATGGTTTTAGCGTGATATCAAGATTACAATTATGTCCGCAATTTATTTTTTAGCTTAATTATGAAAATAATTTAAAAATATGGCCTTTGAAATTATTTTTACAAAAATAATTAATAACGAAAATTTGAAAATTGTTATAAAATAAGAATAAAAAAGTAATTATTAATTATAAATTTTTTTATTACATTATTTTATGAATATTTTTTTATTAAAATATGTTATTTTCATTTATACATTTTAATATTTTTTTGCTATGAAAATCAAACTTATATAATGATAATTTTAATTTTTTTTAAAATAAAGTACAATTTGGTAATCATGTGTTTCCCTCATTTAAATATAATTTTTAATCTATCACATCCATCAAATCACTCAACTTTAACAAACTGTATTCTAAATCCACCATCTTACACCTTTAATCTACTTAAGGTGAACAACACAAACTTCAAAGTCTAATCCACTTGAATTGATCATCTCCCTCTCCCTCCAATCAACCTTGAGGGGGAGAAAGAGGGAAGGAAGAGGGAAATTCTTCTACTTTTACATCATCTATGTTATGTCATGGTTTGAGGGTGATATCAAGATTACAATTATGTCCGCAATTTATTTTTCAGCTTAATTATGAAAATGATGTAAAAATACGGGTTTTAAAATTATTTTTACAAAAATAAATAATGACGAAAATTTTAAAATTGTTCTAAAATAAGGTTTAAAAATTAATTATAAATTATAAATTTTTTTATTACATTATTTTCTACATATTTTTTTAAAAAATATTTTATTTCCATTTTATAAATTTTAATATTTTTTTCTACGAAAATCAAACTTATATAATGATAATTTTTTATTTTTTTAAAAATAAAGTACAATTTGGTAATCTTGTTTTTCCCTCATTTAAATATAATTTTTAGTCTATCACATCCATCAAATCACTCACAAACTTTAACAAACTTTACTCTAAATACATATATTTTCACCTTTAATCCACTTAAAGTGAACCACACAAACTTCACACGATAATTCACTTGATGTCATCCTCTCCCTCCAATCAACCTTGAGGGAGAGAGAGGGGAAGCAAGAGGGAAATTCTTCTATTTTTCAATCATCTTTGTTCTGTCTTGGTTTGACGGTGATATCAAGATTACAATTATGTCAGCAATTTATTTTTCGGCTTAATTATGAAAATGATGTAAAAACATGACTTTTCAAATTATTTTTATAAAAATTAAAAAAAAATTTCAAAATTGTTCTAAAATAAGGTTTAAAAAGTAATTATTAATTATAAAATTTTTTATTACATTATTTTATAAATACTTTTCTAATAAAATATTTTATTTTCATTCATACATATTAATATTTTTTTTCTACAACAAATCAGACTTATACACTGATAATTTTTAATCATTTTTAAGATAAAGGAAAATTTGGTAATCTTTTTTTTCCTTGATTTAAATATAATTTTTAATTTATCACATCCATCAAATCGCTCACAAGTTTTAACAAAACTTTACTCTAAATCCACCCTCTTACACCGTTAATCTACTTAAAGTGAATAACACAAACATCAACCTCTAATCCACTTGAATTGATCATCTCCCTCTCCCTCCAATCAACCTTGAGGGAGAAAGAGGGAAAGGAAGAGGGAAATTCTTCTCTTTTTAAATCATCTATGTTATTTCATGGTTTGATGGTGATATCAAGATTACAATTATGTCCGTAATTTATTTTTCAGCTTAATTATGAAAATGAGGTAAAAATATGACTTTTAAAATTATTTTTACAAAAATAAATAATGACAAAAACTTCAAAATTGTTCTAAAATAAGGTTTAAAATGTTAATTATAAATTATTTTATTACATTATTTTCTAAATATTTTTTTAAAAAAATATTTTGTTTCCATTGATACATTTTAATATTTTTTTCTACGAAAATCAAACTTATATAATGATAATTTTTTTTTTAAATAAAGGACAATTTGGTAATCTTGTTTTTCTCTCATTTAAATATAATTTTTAATTTATCACATCCATCAAATCACTCACAAAATTTAACAAACTTTACTCTAAATCCTTCCACTTTGACCTTTAATCCACTTAAAGTGAACCACACAAACTTCACACGATAATTGACTTGATGTCATCCTCTCCCTCCAATCAACCTTAAGGGAGAGAGGGGAAGCAAGAGGAAAATTTCTCTATTTTTCAATCATCTATGTTATGTCTTGGTTTGAGGGTGATATCAAGATTACAATTATGTCCGCAATTTATTTTTCAGCTTAATTATGAAAATGATGTAAAAATACAACTTTTAAAATTATTTTTACAAAATTAAATAATGACAAAAATTTCAAAATTATCCTAAAATAAGGTTTAAACAGTAATTATTAATTATAAAATTTTTTATTACATAATTTTCTAAATATTTTTTTAATAAAATATTTTATTTCCATTTATACATTTTAATATTTTTTTCTACGAAAATCAAACTTATATAATGATAAATTTTATTTTTTTTAAATAAAGTACAATTTGGTAATCTTGTTTTTTCCTCATTTAAATATAATTTTTAATCTATCACATCCATCAAATCACTCAGTAACTTTAACAAACTTTACTCTAAATCAATCCACTTTCACCTTTAATCCACTTAAAGTGAACAACACAAACTTCACACTCTACTCCACAGGAATTCATCATCTCCCTCTCCCTCCAATCAACCTTGACGGAGAGAGAGGAAGGAAGAGGGATATGCTTCTATTTTTAAATCATTTCTATCATGTCTTGGTTTGAGGGTGATATCAAGATTACAATTATGTCCGCAATTTATTTTCAGCTTAATTATGAAAATGAGGTAAAAATATGACTTTTAAAATTATTTTTACAAAAATAAATAATGACAAAAATTTCAAAATTGTTCTAAAATAAGGTTTAAAATGTAATTATTAATTATAAATTATTTTATTACATTATTTTCTAAATATTTTTTTAAAAAAATATTTTGTTTCCATTGATACATTTTAATATTTTTTTCTACGAAAATCAAACTTATATAATGATAATTTTTTTTTTAAATAAAGGACAATTTGGTAATCTTGTTTTTCTCTCATTTTAATATAATTTTTAATCTATCACATCCATCAAATCACTCACAAACTTTAACAAACTTTACTCCAAATCCACCCACTTTCACCTTTAATTCACTCAAAGTGAACAACACAAATTTCACACTTTAATCCACTTGATGTCATCCTCTCCCTCTCTCTATAATCAACCTTGAGGGAGAGAAGGGGAGCAAGAGGGAAATTCTTCTATTTTTAAATCATCTTTGTTATGTCTTTGTTTGAGGGTGATATAGAGATTATAATTATGTCCGTAATTTATTTTTCTGCTTAATTATGAAAATGATGTAAAAATATGACTTTTCAAATTTTTGTTACAAAAATAATTAATAACAAAAATTTGAAAATTATTATAAAATAAGGTTTAAAAGTAAATTTGAATTATAATTTTTTTATTACATTTTGTTTTAAATATTTTTTCATTAAAATATGTTACTTTCATTTATACATTTTCATATTTTTTCTATGACAAATCAAATTATATAATGATAATTTTTAGTTATTTTTAAAATAAAGTACAATTTGATAATCTTGTTTTTTTATGATTTAAATATAATTTTTAATCTATTATAACCATGAAATCACTCAAAAACTTCAACAAACTTTACTGTAAATCCACTCACTTTAACCCTTTAATTCCCTTAAAGTGAACAAGACAAGCTTCACACTCTAATTCACTTTAATTCATCCTATCCCTCTCCCTCCAATCAACTATGAGGGAGAGAGAGGTGAACGAAGAGGGAAATTCCTCTATTTTTTTCAATCATGTATGTTTTTAGGGTGATATCAAGATTCCAATTATGTTTGCAATTTATTTTTTAGCAGAATTATGAAAATGATGTAAAAATAACAAAAATTTGAAAATTGTTATAAAATAAGATTTAAAAAGTAATTTTTAATTATAAATTTTTTTGTTACATTATCTTTTAAATATTTTTTTATTAAAATATGTTACTTTCATTTATACATTTTCATATTTTCTCTACAACAAATCAAACTTATACAATGATAACTTTTAATCATTTTTAAAATAAAGGAGAATTTGGTAATCTTGATTTTCCTTGATTTAAATATAATTTTTAATCTATCACATCCATCAAATCACTCACAAACTTTATCAAACTTTACTCTAAATCCACCCTCTTTCACCTTTAATCCACGAACAACACAAAATTCACACTCTAATAAACTTGAATTGATCATAATAAACTTGAATTGATCATCTCCCTCTCCCTCCAATCAACCTTGAGGGAGAGAGGGGGAGGAAGAGGGAAATTCTTCTATTATTAAATCATCTCTGTTATGTGTTGGTTTGAGCGTGATATTAAAATTACAATGATGTCCGCAATTTATTTTTCAACTTAATTATGAAATTGATATAAAAATATGACTTTTCAAATTATTTTTACAAAAATAATTAATAACGAAAATTTGAAAATTGATCTAAAATAAGGTTTAAAAAGTAATTATTAATTATAATTTTTTTTATTAAATTATCTTTTAAATATTTTTTTATTAAGATATGTTACTTTCATTTATACATTTTCATATTTTTTCTACGATAAATCAAACTTATATAATGATAATTTTTGATTTGGTAATCTTGTTTTTTTTATGATTTAAATATAATTTTTAATCTATCACATCATTAAAATCACTCACAAACTTCAACAAACTTTACTCTAAATTCACTCACTTTCACCCTTAATCACCTTAAAGTGAACAAGACAAACTTCACACTCTAATCCACTTAAATTCTTCCTATCCCTCTCCCTGATCAAGGATTGACCCCAACCAAGGGTGGAAGCACACGCTTAAGAAGACTAAGCATGTTTAGAAAGGAAGTTCACTAATCCTTCATCTCTTTCATTTATGTTTGTTATTTTTGATTCCCTAAGTTTACTTAGTTGAATCAACTTTAGTTGACTTGTTGACCTTTTATTAAGGTTTTACTTGTTGACTATAGTTGACTTGACTTAAGCTAACATGCTAATCTATGTTTATTTGCTTTGTAGGTTAATTAGGAGTAAGAAATCAATGCTAGGTGGCGTATGGTGATTGGGGAGCATAAATGATGTGGAGGAGAGAGTAAAGCAAATACATAAAGCATAAAGAAACAGACATAAAGCAAATGTACATATGTACCTTTGGTCTCCTTTGTTTTTAGCACACTATGGCCACATTTTGGAGACATATGAGACACATTCTTTGTCTCCTTTTCTGCTAAAACGAAATTAGCCTTGCACACACCATAGTTAGCTCTTTTGTCTCTCATTTTTGTAACCTTATTTGACCTAGTTTCTAGAAGCTAGGGTTAGGTTTTTGTAGAGACATCCTTAGGTATCTTT
>Ga0214544_1010925_pt1 | contig 12982 bp, 12 predicted proteins | sample CNSS3metaG_FD_160074 | JGI IMG/M metagenome (GOLD analysis project Ga0214544, IMG submission 160074) | Root nodule microbial communities from cowpea collected in UCLA plant growth center, Los Angeles, California, USA - CNSS3 | ecosystem: Host-associated > Plants > Roots > Nodule | place: USA...
AGGGCAGAAGATTTAGTATTTATCCATAGTAATCTCCGTCTTCTCTCAAGAAACTCCTCAAAGTATAGAGAAGAGGAAACTAAATTGTGGGATATTGGAGGAGATGACTTTTCATTGGAAGACAGCGAAATTCTTCAGATTGCTAGCCTATCTCTTGATGAACAAGAATTAGAAGAAGCATTTTTCAATGAAAATGAACAAATGAGAGTTAAACATCATGATTTACTTACGTTTTTTTTTTGTTTTTCTTTTGGTAGACTTTGTTTCTTTTATAATTGTTTATCTTGATTTCTATTAGATCATGAAGTATAATTGGTGGATTATTTTTTATATAAATATTAATTTTCAATTTTTTAGACTATGAATTGTAATTGTTATATATATATATATATATATATATGTGTGTGTGTGTGTCCGTGTCTTACATTTTTTCGATTTAGACGCTTTCCCGTGTCCATGTGCGTGTCCGTGTCTGGGCTTCATAAAAACATCAGCGATTTGCAACTGAGCAGGGATGTGTTGAACCAAAAGTTGGTGTTTGGAGACAAGATCCCGTACGTAATGAATATCTAGGGCGAAGTGTTTGGTTTTAGAGTGCATAATAGGATTTGCAGTGAGAAGAACAACACCGTTGTCAGAATAGATGGTAGGAGTTGACAAACGACGAGCTATTTCTTGAAGAAGATTACAAAGCTAAGAAATGTCCATGGTAACAACGACAATGCTTCATGACTCGGCCTTTGTGCTACTGCGGGAAACAACATGTTGTTTTTTCGACGACCAGCTTACCATATTTAAACCTAAGTATATGCAAAAACTTGTGGTAGACTTTCGATCATCGATGTTTGATCCCCAATCTGCATCTGCAAAGGCACGAATGGATAGATCTTTGGAGGTTGTGAATCACAAACCATATGAGCGAGCGTCAGATATGTAACGAAGGATCCGTTTCACTGCTTTCCAATGATGAAGTTGAGGACTATACATGTATTGAGAGATTTTATTAACAACATACGTAAGCTTCAGTCGAGTGAAGGTTAAGTATTGAAGCGCACCTACAATCTGCCTGTATAGAGTCGGATCATCGAAGCCAGAAGTTCCATCTGTAGTGAGTTTAGGTGATGAAACCATGGGTGAAGGTTGAGGATTTGCATCGATCATGTTGGCTTTGTGAAAAATTTGTTAAATGTATTTGGTTTGACTAAGATCTAAAGAACCATTTGATTGCTAGTGTGCTTCAATTCCAAAGAAGTAATCGAGACGTCCAAGGTCTTTAAGAGAGAAGGTTTGACTAAGAGTGTTGATAAGATTGTTAATAGCCCGAGTGAAAAGAGAAGCATCATAAGTGGTGGATTTTAAACCAAGGTGTAGCAAGGCAGTACTTAGCTTTTTATACCAGGCTCTTGGAGCCTGTTTTAGGCCATATATGGCTTTGTTGAGTCGACAGACCTGATGTGAATTAGTTGAGAAACCTGCAGGTTGATTCATGAAGACAACTTCTTTAAGATCCCCATTTGAGAAATGCGCTGTTTACGTCTAGTTGATGAACGGGCCAAGCATTTGTTACTACAAGAGATAGAATGACATGAATGGTTACATGTTTTACCACTGGACTGAATGTTTCGAAGTAATCAATTCCTTCTATTTGGTCGAATTCACGAGCTACAAGTCGAGCCTTTCTACGTTGTAATGACCCGTTAGGATTATATTTGTTTTTGAATATCCACTTGCAGCTGATAATGTGCACTCTAGAAGGTGGGTCAACTAAGCTCCATGTTTGATTTTTGACCAAGGCAACGTATTCAAGTTGCATCGCTTGCTTCTAGTCAGGGTCTGCAAGAGCCTCACTAGGTCTGTGAGGAACAAAATAAGAAGTAGTAAGAGTCCAAACTTTGGGCTTAGATATTCCAGAATTTGAACGTGTCTTCATGGGATGGTTTGTGAGTAGCAATGTTATCTGTGGAAGAAACTACAGGAGGAACAATAGTATTTATAGGAGAGTCAGTAATGTTTGGTGGTGTTGAGGTATCCGTAGGAGGAACAACAGTATTTATATGTGACTCAATATTGTTTGGTGGTGTTGAGGTATCAGTAATGTGAGAATTTTCATGATTTGTAGGTTGCGAAGCATGAGACATAGCATATGTGTTTTGATGATGAGCATTTTGTGTATGGGAATATGTGTTTTGATGATAAGCATTTTGTGTATGGGAATAGGGTGTGGGAAGCAGTAAAAGAGAGGGATAGGTGGAAGGTGGCATCAAAGTTGTGGATGACAAAGATGACTCAAAAATTTTTGAAGAATGTTTGTATGGAATCATTAAACAAAACATCCCGAGAAAAATATAATTTTCCATTAGGGTGAAGACAGAGGAACCCTTTCTTATTGGTAGAATATCCCAAAAATAGATAGGCATATGACTTGAAATCAAATTTGTTTTTATTGTATGGTCTAAGCAAAGGATATCAGGTGCAGCCAAACACACGGAACATGTTATAATTTGATTCATGTTTGTATAAAACGCTATGAGGAGTTTAATGATGAAAACAATAGTTTGAAAAGCATAGTTCCAGTATTTTAGAGGTAAAGCAGCGTCAGCAAGAACACTCAAACCAATTTCTACAATATGACGGTGCTTCCTTTCCACATTCCCATTTTGTTGATGTGCATATGCACAAATATAACAATGACTAATCCCAACAGATGCAAGAAAGTTATCAAAATGCATAAACTCTCGAGCATTATTACTTTGTATAGTTTTAATCTGGTGACCCAATTTATTTTCAGCAAGTAATCTGAACTTATGAAAAATGTCAAGGGCTTGAGATTTAGCATGCAAAATATAGATCCAAGTGCATTTAGAAAAAGCATCAACAAAGGAGATGTAATATTTATCACCATTTACAGAGCAAACATGAGAAGGCCCTCAAATATCCATATACACCAATTCTAAAGGATGACTGCATTTGGTTTGAGACATATCAAAAGGTAATTGATGAATTTTTGGGACCGCACAAGAATCACAGAAAAAAGAATTAGCAGAAATATGGCAATCATTGAGAATCTGTTTAATGGTTTTAATAGATGCATAACCCATATGTGCATGCCAAATGGGAACAAGATCAGAGTTCACAGAGGCAGTAGATTGATGAACTGTAGGAGAGGTCTTGAAGGCACGTTGTAGTGTAGGAAAAATGTAAATTCCATCTTTAAGAATTTCTTTGAGTAGAATCCTTGGTGTCCTGATTTTTGACAAAACAAAAATCAGCAAAGAATTCAAAGAAGACATTGTTATCCCTGGCAAATTGAGAAACACTAAGTAGATTCTTAGTAACAATAAGAACAAAAGAAAGCATGGAGAACGTAAGGAAGACGAAAGTGTAGTAGAGCCAATATGAGTTATCGGCAGACTTGCACTGTTGCCTAATTTGATCTATTTAGAACCAACATATGAAGTTTTTGTGTTGTAATTAGTAGAATCATTTGTGACATGGTGAGAGGCCCCACTGTGGGGTACCAGAGAGGATCGAATAACGATGAGATATTAGACATTTGTTCATAAACGTCAAGATTAGAGGAGGGAACCTGGGAATTATTCATTTGAATTTGTGGTTAAAAATCGTGGTTGAACCTGTGGCAACAGTCTACGACAAGATGCCCATACTTTGAACATAGTTGACATTGAACTCTGTTGGAGGATTGAGTAGATGACTGTTGTGGGTGCCACATGGTTGATGATGGTGCTGTCTTCATGAAAAAGAGCGGCCGCCACTTGAAGAAAAAGTTCTTACCGCGTTCGAACGCTCTACCTCGGAAAGAAGTCGTCCAAGTAGATGTGGTAACATTTGCTTGAGGTAGAGTATCAGTATTTTGATGCTTCTCGAAACGCTCTTCTTGAGCGAGAAGCAAAGCTTCAATTCATCTAGGGTATAAGGTTCGTGACGTGAAAGAATGATTGTCATGAAACTATCATATTCTTCGGGTAGGTCATCTATAATATATTCAATGTGATCATCTTCTGTGATCGGTGATCCTATGGCGGCAAGAGCATCCATGATCTTTTTGACATCAAGAAAATATACAGATATACACCTGTTTTTCATGGCTCTCTTTAACTAAGTCTTTAGTTTCTTGACGCGAGCATGGACTGACTAGCATAGTAAACATTGAGCTTCTCCCATATTTGATAAGACGTGTTCAAGCCCACCATTTTTATGAGCATAGTGGTGGACATCGAGGCCAAAAGCCAGGCAACGATAAGTTGATCTTGTTGATGACATACTTATCATAGGTTCTTCATCTGGGGCTATTAACAATCTTATCAACACTCTTAGTCAGACCTTCTCTCTTAAAGACCTTGGACGTCTCCATTACTTCGAGAAACTTCATAAGTTGTAAACCATCGAAGTCGCCAAAACTTGATGTTTCCAAATCAAGAAGTTTTCATCATCGATCTTAAGGCTTATGGGAGATGTGAAATGATGTGGTGTAAGAGAAGATGAAAACATGTGGAAACATAAAGACCAGCGGAATACATGGTAAAATAAAAAAATTAAGCTCTTGATACGATGTGAGGGTTTCAGAGAGAGAATAGAAGAGGAATGCACGAGAAAAAATGTATGTGATTGAATGAAGAAGAGTTTGCACTACAAGGATATATACGATAATAGAACTAGGGACGGCAACGGGGCGGGGCGACGATGGGTTTCGCTATCCCATATCCATCCTCGCAAAACAAAATTCATTCTCATCTTCATACCCAAATTTAATTAGTATCAAACTTTTGTCTCATCCCCATCCCCACCGGGTAACAGGTATAATCTCGTACCCATACCCGTACACGCGTTCTAATTACTTCAATATTAAATTTTATAAAAAAAAATTACAACAAAAAAAACATAATATTATCAAATATTTAATATTAGAAGGATGATTGTTTCTTTCATATCAAATACTTTGAAATTAATTATAATTGTTTACATTTTAGATTAGAATATTAAATAAAATTTCATGAGAACCAAAACATTTATTAAATTTGCAAACTACAAACATTAGTGAAACTTACTTGCTAAAATTAAAAAATATTTAAAAAATATATAAAAGGAAAACAAATATTCAAATTAAAATATATTTTAAATGTTTTTTACTTCAATTTTTTAAATTATAATGAATCTCTTTTTTATACACTAATTAAAGTTATAATACATCACTGGATCAAAATGACACAAAGAAGAAATAATAAACATAATAATAAAATTTTGACATCAATTCTGTATCTTTTGAACTTTAATATATGTTGCATAGTGACAAAAAAAATTCATAGAAATTACATTAAATTTTTATATTGTAGTAAATAAAGTTATTTATACAATTAAAGTGAAAAAATTATAGTATGATTAATAATGAGTTAGAAAATAAAAAATAAGTAGATAGAATATATCAAAATATTATTCTACATAATGAAATAAACAATAAATAAAAATATTATAAAATTAACAAATGTGTGTCTTAGAAATAATTTGAGAGACTGTTGAAAAAAATCGCACAAAGTAAATCAAGTGTATAATTAAGGGTGTATGATAAGATGAAAAATACCTTAGAGATCTAAGAAAACTTTTCAAATATCAACATATATACTCAATGGTTCAAAAGTAACGAAAATTATTTTAACGAAACAAAAGAGTTCTTCAAATTAAACAAAAATTATTAATAATAAGTAAAGAATTTTTTTTATATTAGCTTAAATTGAAAATATAAAAATTCTCATGTAAAAGAAAAATATATAATAAATAAAAATATTAAAAAATAATATAAATATTCAAATGTTAGGCATAAAAAAATTTAATTAACATACATCATTTTAACATAATTACATATAGGAAGTTATGATAAGATGAAAATATATTGGAGATGCAAATGAGTTTCATGACAAACTAAATAATTAAGAGAAATAAAAAATATAAAGTATATATATATATATATATATATATATATATATATATATATATATATATATATATGGTTACTTAATTAATTATGAATATTTTAATAATCTAAATGGGAATGAAGATATGGCGGGAACGGATATTATGGCGGGGATATGTACATCCCCATACTCATCCCCATATCCAATTGAAAAAGTCGGAAATTCCCCATATCCATACTCATACCCAGGCAATGCGGGGATTTCCCGTCAAAACGGAAATGGATTCGGACAAAACCTACGGGAACGGGTTTATTTGCTATCTCTAAAATGAACTAAGAGTAGACCCTAACACATCAGTCATTCGATGTAACCCACGTTAAGACACATTGACTTTTAGCTACTCCGACCTCAATTTAATGTCACCTAATACAATATTTAACATTCCCCTGATCTAAAAAGTTGAAAGTAATAGACAAAGTCATTTTTTTGTTAGTGGAAAAACTAAAGCACTAAAAATTTTGCAAATAAATTATGTGTATGGTTTTCAGTACATTAGATGTCTTATATAGCCTTTTGAAATCTGAAGCTACCATGGGCCTAGTATCTACTCTAATTAAGCCCTTCAGCCCAAATACAATAAAAACGAATACAAGGAAAAAGCTATGAAATAGGGTTTTTTTACAAATTTTGAACAAATATGCTTCATTTCCTAAAAATCATAAAAAATAGTATAGGAGTCCAAATCTAGCCAATTATATGTTCATTTTGAAGTTCATAATTCAATATTACTAAAATAAGACAAAAATGATATTTACAAAAAGTTATAATAAAAACCAGTACGTAAATATAAGATGAGATAAAAATATAAAATTAAAATAAATATGACAAAGAACGAAATTAATCGGTAAAAATAGAAATAAACTAAAAACAAAACTAAAACCACGATGCAATCACTATGGAGTTTTATAAAACTGAATATAAAATATATATCATCACTTGACTCGAGTTTTCACAAATACTCAAAGATTGTCACAAAATAACACTTTTTTTTGCTTTATGCATTTGTTCCTCCGGTGCAGGCTCTTGATGGAAGTGGAAGAATATTTGATGTGAGGAAGATATGTTAAAACAACACCTTTATTTTTATTTTCTTGTTATCTTATTTAATTATGTTCATACTTTTGTTAGGATTGTCAGAATTTAGGTTTTGTATTTGTTTAGGGAAATATATGTTGGCAATATTTTTGTGTGAGTTTTATTTTTTATTATCTTTGAGAATGTGTTTATGAAGATGTTAATTCTTGGATCTTTTTGTTGGAAGTGTATGTTATTTTTTTTTCTCTCTTCTTTTTATTTTTGTATATAAGTTGGGACAATCTTATCGTCTCTTTTTATTTTATTTGTTATTGTTGTTCTAAAATATAAAAATCTCACAACCGATGATATTGAAATCTATACTTCAATTACGACGTAAGTTGATTCTAAAACTAAAACTGATATTGAAAGACTAACAAAACCAATATTAATATAACAAGTTTTCTATAGAAATAGCTCAACATGCCACTTGCTATATCAGTTGAAAATTTTAGAATAGCTTCCGGTCCTTCGAATCCATTACATCAATTTGACAAAGAAACACTCATTTTAGTTTATTAATTTATTCTTTTTCCCTTTCTTGTATCACATAAATATTTCATAATTTAATAAAAGCAATGACGTTTATACCTTTTTAAAAAGTCATTATCATAATTTTTTATCACACACACATATAGGTGAAAATTTTGGATGTGCATTAAACATTTAATAACCCTTTGAAATTGTCTCACTATTATATATACACAGTGGCACAAATTTCTTTTATACCTGGTGCAATTTTAAATATTGTGTGTAATAAGAGAAAAGTTGCCATGAATTAGTCAAAGTCGATGAATCCCTGTCCCTATCCATTATACATGACTTTTCCGTAATATAGTAAACAATTTTTTCCACCACCTCTGCCATTGCAAAACACTGAATTCACCCACCAGATCTCATCTCAAATATAACACAACTACTTATTGCTCCTTACTGATCACAACCTCGTTATGCTGCAAATATAAGTTGTTTTACTACTTTCTCATCCTTCGTAGTATCTTTGAAGTTCTTAAACATGGCACGGAGAATCTCATTATCCTTGTCTTCCTCCACCCATACATGGATTTATGACGTCTTTCTAAGTTTTAGAGGAGAAGACACTCGTTTTCAGTTTACTCATAATCTCTACCATTCCTTGTGCGAAGCGGGGATTCATACTTTCATCGACCAGGAAGGTCTTAGAATAGGGGAAGAAATTACACCTGTTCTTTTCCACGCAATTCAAAATTCAAGGATTTCCATCATTGTCTTCTCCAAAAGCTATGCATCTTCAACCTATTGCTTAAATGAACTTGTAAGGATCCTTGAATGCGCCAAGGAAGAAGGTCCATCAATATATCCAATATTTTATGACGTGGATCCGTCAGAAGTTCGACATCAGACGGGAACTTATGCAGAAGCATTGTCAAAACTCGAAACTAGGTTCCACAACGACGCTGACAACGAGAAGGTACAAAAATGGAGGAAGGCCTTACATGAAGCAGCTAATCTATCAGGCTGGCATTACCAACATGGGTATTTCATACTATCCTTTTATTACACGCATATATATGTCATAATCTCTCTTTTTGCTGATAATTTTCGTATTAATACTATAATAGGGACGGAAAGTGAAATAAACGTATATATCTTGATCAATAAAATTTGAGAAATGGATGCAAAATTTTATGTGATTAGTTGTTAAATGGATGAACTAAACATAAATATGATGCTTCAGTTTTAGTTCACACGTTTTCTTATAATGGATAGGTCTCAACCAGAATATGAGTTCATAAGAAAGATTGTTCAAGCAATCTCTAGAAAGATAAATTACATCCCTTTATATGTTGCCGATAACCCAATTGGGCTGGAGTATGCACTGGAAGGAGTGAAATCTCTCCTTCAAGATGGATCTGAAATCAACATGATAGGAATTTATGGTATCGGGGGTATAGGGAAAACCACCATTGCTCGTGCCGTGTATAACAATATTTTTTGGGGTTTTCAAGGTTCGTGTTTTCTACCTGACATAAGAGAAAAGGCGATTAATAAACACGGTATTGTCCAACTTCAAGAATTAGTACTTTCTGAAATACTCAAGGAAAAAGATATTAAAGTGGGAGATGTCAATAGAGGAATACCGTTAATAAAAAGGAGACTTCAACAGAAGAAGGTCCTTCTAGTTCTTGATAATGTCGACAAATTAGAGCAGTTAAAGGCACTTGCAGGGGGATATGATTGGTTTGGCTCTGGAAGTATAATCATCATCACCACAAGAGACAAGCACTTGCTAGATGCTCATGGGGTGGTAAACTTATATGAGGTTAAACCATTACATGTTGAAAAAGCTCTGGAATTGTTTAACTGGCATGCCTTCAGAAGTGATAAAGTTGGTCCACCATACATGAGTATTTCCAACCGTGCCGTTTCTTATGCGTGTGGCCTTCCTTTGGCTCTGGAAGTTATAGGATCCCATTTATTCGGAAAAAGTTTAGATGAGTGCCATTCTGCATTAGATAAATATGAAAGTATTCCTCATCAGAAGATTCATGAAATACTAAAAGTAAGCTATGATGGTTTGGAAGAAAATGAGAAGGGAATTTTCCTAGACATTGCATGTTTCTTCAATAACTGTGAACTGGGCAATGTCACACCAATGCTAAAAGCTCATGGTTTTTATGCAGAAGATGGTTTGAGAGTGTTAGCTGACAGATCTCTCATAAAGATTAATTCTTCTGATTTTGTGAGAATGCATGACCTAATTCGAGACACAGGTAGAGAGATTGTAAGGCAGGAATCAACACTTGAGCCAGGCAGACGTAGTAGATTATGGTTTAACCAGGACATTGTTCACGTTTTGGAAGGAAATACGGTATGTTCATGTTATAAATATCTCTACAATTTTTTTTCCTTTACCCCCTTAAGAATTTACCGATTTTGTTGAATACATGGTAGATTATATTTATATATTTATCCAGGATGGCATAGCTTATTACAGTTTATGTTTTTGTGGATGAACTGTTCTTTGGCATGAAAGGGATCTGATAAAATAGAATTCATAAAGCTTGAAGGGTACAACAACATACAAGTGCAATGGAATGGAAAAGCCTTAAAGAAAATGAAGAACTTGAGGATTTTGATAGTTGAAGATGCAACCTTTTCTACAAGCCCCGAGCATCTACCAAATAGCTTGAGAGTGCTAGACTGGAGTTGCTATCCTTCGCCATCTTTACCTTCTGATTTCAATCCAAAACGTTTTGAGATAATCCTTATGCCTGAAAGTAGCCTTCTGATGTTCGAACCACAAAAGGCATGTATATCTTCCAAAGCTTTTGTTCTCAACATGAGTTTCTACCTTAATTGACCCATTCGCTTTTTATGTTGCAGATGTTGGAATCATTGTCTATAATAAACCTTGAAGATTGCAAGTTCTTAACTAATCTACCGAGCCTACGAGAGGCATCACTCTTAACAACTCTGCGTCTCGATAGATGCTGTAATTTAGTTAACATTGATGAATCAATTGGGTTTCTTGATAAGCTTCGGTTGTTGAGTGCTAAAGGGTGCACCAAGCTGAAAACTCTTGCACCCCGCATCATGTTGACATCTCTTGAAACTTTGGATCTTGCGATGTGCTATAATCTTGAGAGTTTCCCAGAAGTATTGGGAAAGATGGAGAAAATAAAGACAATATATTTAGACGACACAGACATAGAGAAATTGCCATTTTCAATTGGAAATTTTGTTGGGCTGGAACTATTGTCCTTGAAGGGATGCGAAAGGCTTCATCAGTTACCAGGTAGTATATGCATGATGCCGAAAGTTAGAGTGGTAATTGGTTATGGGCATGAAACATATAATTTTTTTGAAAAAGAGTTGAGCTCAGACGTGTCTCCAATGGCAATGCTTATTGGTGGTTCTAACCTATATCTTGATGTGTATTATCCATACATGAATCCCAATAATGGCATCCAGGTATGCAGTCCTAATCCTCTTATGCATTCTGATTTCAATTTGTTATTCTCAAAGCTCAGGAGGGAAGAAGACTGGTATCGCAGATGCAGGGTATCAGTGATGCATTTCTCGTTTCGAAAGAAATTTCCTAAGATAGCGCTATGTTGTTCATTATTTTTTCCTGCGATGAAAAGAGTCATGATAATGACTTTTAATTTCAGAGTATTCATTAATGATACTTTGCAATTCAGTGGTATGTGCAATTTCATGTTTAGAGGGTATGAAAAAATACTTTGGTGTGATCTAGAAGGGAAAGTGGAGAGGGTGTTTTCAGAGCAAGAGTGGAACAGAGCTGAGATTGCGTTTGAGTTGGACTTCCCTATGCGAAGAAATACTAGAAATGGGATCACAACAAATAGCATTGGTAGAGGAAATCTAAGTTGGAGCCTAATTGGTGTGTATGAGGAAGGAAATAATAAGGAGGATATAGAATTTGAAGATCCCATGTCAATTTTTCCATTAAGTAACACACAACCTCTTTCTTCATTATCTAGTTCTTTGCACTATGTTGTTAGTCTAGGATTTCGTCAAGGATGGGTGGATATGGATTAACAAAGTTTCTGTATTTACAATTATTACGTTCGTTTTGAATTAACGGAGCTCACAAGTTAATTTTGAAAGGGTCATATATGCAGATTTGTTCCTCCAAAATTGACCAGAAAAAAGTTTATATTTGTACAAAATTTTGAACCTTAGATCGTCCAACATTTAAGATGTTAATTAGGTTCTTGGAGTTACTCTACTACTTTTGAATTAATAATATTTTGCATAACATAAGATCTTAAATCGTGGAGATATATTAATAAAATATTAGGTTGAAGTAAAAAATTGTTGTTCAAACTTTCTCACCTATATTGAATGTGAGACTTACATCTACGCTTGAACTTCCTAACAATAACTATTTAGGATAAAAACAACACTATATATCTCAATATTTTTTTAAATTAAATAAAGAAACAAAAAAAAATTATTTAACAATAAATATTTTTTGATGCACTGAAAACCAGAATAATAATAATAATAATAATAATAATTTACTATTAATTTGATTATTATTATTATTATTATTATAAAGACATGCTTGAGGGATGGTAAAAACACTCGTTGTCATAGTAAAATAATTCTAAAAAAAAAAAAAAATCAAAGTAGTTAACTTATTATCAATGAAAAATTACCAAAAGAAATTGCTTCTCAAAAGTAAACGAAAGATAAATTTTATATAAAAATCATAGAAAAATGCCTTTTTTTTATCACCCTTGCATCAGTTGATAACTTATTTTTAAAGATATTTTGATCATAAAAAAAAAGTTAATTTTATATTAATGAAGAGAAAAAAAGGGTAAAAGATAAAATAATAAATATAAAAATATGGATAAAACTTTTGGTCAACGTCAAAATAATCATACCGATACCCCCCAGTTTCATTTGGAGTGAATGCTTTTTGGGCATTGAAGAGCTAGTGAACCCACTCTTGGCACGAGATCTCAACTGCTACACTCTGCCTCTTTCCTGAGTTCAGTAAATACCAAACCCTCAAAAACCAAATGCTAACGAACTCAAAAAGAACCAACTACACTTTCTAGTTCAGAATTGAAAATCAAAGCACAAGACCTTATATATAGATGTAGTTACTCACATATGAGAAATATATCACACTTCGTTATTTGACTTTGCCATGGCTAGGCCACTTGTAATGATCCACTCTCTACCAAGAATTTCACATATTGGCTTCGGTGTGATGACCCTTATGGTGTGTGCCATTGCATTGCTTATGTGTGCTTCTCATTCTCGCAAATGGAGAAAGTGGGCCTCTTGCTATGCCTTTGGAGAAGAACCTGTCATAGAATTCAACAATGAAGTGGTTGTGCAACAAGAACAAGAAGAGGGTTCACTTTGGCAGAAGAACATACTGATGGGAGGGAAGTGTC
>Ga0214544_1010927_pt1 | contig 12980 bp, 9 predicted proteins | sample CNSS3metaG_FD_160074 | JGI IMG/M metagenome (GOLD analysis project Ga0214544, IMG submission 160074) | Root nodule microbial communities from cowpea collected in UCLA plant growth center, Los Angeles, California, USA - CNSS3 | ecosystem: Host-associated > Plants > Roots > Nodule | place: USA...
AATTAGACATTTACTTAGAAATATGGAATTCCTTAATAAATATTTACTAAAATTTATATTTATTCAAATTTACTTTAAGTACTAATAAATAATCTTTTTGAAAGAAATCAATTTAATAATATATATATAGAATAGTAGATCGAAATAAATTATATTCATATAATATTAATTATTATCTTGCACTTTATGTTATCAGATAAAATAAATAATAGAAATAATAAAAATTGGGTTTGATTTTCTATATTTTCTTTCTCTATTTTGATGTTTGTATTAATTTGAATTTTGTTACAAATAACTAAAAATTGATAACTAAGATCCCATTCAATTCTTCTGCATATGTATATTTCGTTTACATTAGCCGGTTTAGCTCAAAGGTTAGAGCATCGCATTTGTAATGCGATTGTCATCGGTTGGAATCCGATAACCGACTTTTCTCTATTTGTTTTTTACATAATTGATATATCTTTTTTAGAAATAAAAAATTGGCCGAGCGGATAAGTCAACTTCAAAGTGGATTTGTTGTGCGAAGAGTGCGTTATGACCCGTGGCCGCCTGCCTGGTCTGGTGGGGTCCTCCGTTGTGGGTAAACGAGAAACCCGACTCTACGAACTCGAGGAAAGGCTGCACAGCAATAGTAGGGGCGTTAAGACCTGAGCTTTTTGTAGTGCTAGCTGGAATGCAAGTGAATGAATCCGATCCCCTAGCGAGTGAAGTGCTTAAGCCCCTTTCTCTAAGAGAAAGAAAGGGGCAGCATTGGGAACCTCCATTTCTTTCTTCGGAGCCGTTCCTTTTCCCGTCCCCCCGCCCTGGCATAGCGCTTCACTTCTGATTATTCGGAAGAATCCACTGACTTCTCCCTTCATCACTGATTTGGGGGAAAAGGAACCGTCTACTAGTTGGCAAGCTAGACATCAAGTAAGTGGCTTGATGAGGATAACTAAGCTGACACGCCGGAGTTGGCTACTGGCACAACAGGGTGGTGCCTTACCGCACTACAGGCGAACGCGCGGTAGCGTTCGTGGTGGTGCTTCAGGATTCCAATGTACTGTGTCCAAGATCAGAACGAGCTTGTCGGTGGACCATTGGCGTCCCATTCTGGAGTGAATTTCATTTTTTCACAAAACTCCCCAAAAAGCCATCTAACTGTGTCGTGCCACTCCGCCAAACTTGGCCATGTGCAAAACCCACAGAACTCTAAACTTTCATGCACCAAGAATTTTATGGTACTCATTTGGGGACATTTGTAGGCCATTCCAACCTTCACATCTCAAAAATAAGGAATTTCAATTTTTCACAAAATACCCCACCAAAACATCTACCTAAGCCATGCCACACCGACCAACTTGGCCATGTGCAAAACACACAGAACTCAAAACATAAGTGCACCAAGAATTTTATGGTACTCATTTGGGGACATTTGGAGGCCATTCCAACCTTCACATCTCAAACCCCATGAATTTCATTTTTTCACAAAACACTCCACCAAGCCATCTACCTGAGCCATGGCACACCGACCAACTTGGCCATGTGCAAAACACACCGAACTCAAAACATTCGTGGACCAAGAATTTTAGGGTACTCATTTGGGGACATTTGGAGGCCATTCCAACCTTCACATTTCAAAAACCATGAATTTCATTTTTTTCACAAAACACCCCACCAAACCATCTACCTAAGCCGTGCTACATCGACCAACTTGGCCATGTGCAAAACACACCGAACTCAAAACATTGATGCACCAAGAATTTTATGGTACTCATTTAGGGACACTTGGAGGCCATTCCAACCTTTACATCTCAAAAACCATGAATTTCATTTTTTCACAAAACACTCCACCAAGCCTATCTAAGTCGTGCCACACCGACCAACTTGGCCATATGCAAAACACACCGAAGTCAAAACATTGGTGCAGCAAGAATTTTATGGTACTTATTTGGGGACACTTGGTGGCCATTCCAACCTTTACATCTCAAAAACCATGAATTTCATTTTTTCACCAAACTCCCCACCAAGTCATCTAGCTAAGTCGTGGCACACCAACCAACTTGACCATGTGCAAAATCCACCCAACTCAAAACTTTCGTGCAACGAGACTTTCATGGTATTCATCAGGGGGCATTTGGAGGCCATTCCAACCTTAACATCTCAAAAACCATGAATTTCAGTTTTTCAGAAAACACCCCACCAAGCAATCTAGCTTTGTCGTTCCACATCGCCAAACTCAACATGTTCAACACCCACACAACTCAACTGTTGTGCACCAATACTTTTGTGGCACTCCTTCGGGGACATTTGTAGGTTGTTCCAACATTCACATCTAAAAAACCATAAATTTCAATTTTTCACAAAACACGCCACCGAGCAATCTAGCTATGCCTTGCCCCACCGCCAAACTTGGTAATGTGCAAAACCCACACACCTCAAAACTTGGTGCACCAAGACTTTCATGGTAATCATTTGGGGACATTTGGAAGCCATTCCAACCCCCACGTCTCAAAAACTATGAATTTCAATTTTTCACAAAACTCCTCACCAAGTCATCTATCTAAGCCGTGAGACACCACCAAACTGGGCCATGTGCATAATCCACCCAACTCAAAACTTTCGTGCAACGAGACTTTCATGGTATTCATAAGGGGGCATTTGGAGGCCATTCCAACCTTAACATCTCAAAAACCATGAATTTCAGTTTTTCACAAAACACCCCACCAAGCAATCTAGCTTTGTCGTTCCACAATGCCAAACTCAACATGTTCAAGACCCACACAACTCAACTTTTGTGCACCAAGACTTTTGTGGCACTCCTTTGGTGACATTTGTAGGTCGTTCCAACATTCACATCTAAAAAACCATAAATTTCAATTTTTCACAAAACACCCCACCAAGCAATCTAGCTATGCCTTGCCCCACCGCCAAACTTGGTAATGTGCAAAACCCACACACCTCAAAACTATTGTGCACCAAGACTTTCGTGGTAATCATTTGGAAATATTTGGAGGCCATTACAACCTTCACAATTCAAAAACGACAAATTTCAGTTTTTCACAAAACATCTCACCATGCAATGTAGCTTTGGCTTGCCACACCGTAAAACTTAGCCATGTGCAAAACCCACACAACTCAAAACTTTTGTGCACCAAGACTTTTGTGGCACTCCTTTGGGGAAATTTGTAGGCTATTCCAAACTTCACATATAAAAAACCACGAATTTCATTTTTTCATAAAACTCTGCATCAAGCTATATCTAGCTATGTTGTGCCACACCGCCAAACTTGGCCATGTGCAAAACATACACAACTCAAAACTTTTGTGCACCAAGACTTGCATAGAATTTATTTAGGGACATTTGGAGGCCATTCCAACCCTCACATCCCAAAATCAATAAATTTCAAGTTTTCACAAGACTCCCGACCAAGCTATCTAGCTAAGTTGTGCCACACCACCAAATATGGCCATGTGTAAAATCAACCGAACTAAAAACTTTTGTGCACCAAGACATTTATGGTATTCATTTGGGGACATTTGTAGGCCTTTCCAACCTTAACATCTCAAAAACCAGGAATTTAATCTTTCACAAAACTCCCCCCAAGCTATCTAGCTTTGTCGTGCCGCACCACCAAAATGGCCAAGTGCAAAATTCACCGAACTTAAAAATTTTGTGCACCAAGACATTTATGGTATTCGTTTCGGGACATTTGTAGGCCTTTCCAAACTTCACATCTTAAAAACCATGAATTTCAATTTTTCACAAAACTCCCCTACAAGCCATCTAGCTAAGACGTGAAACACCGCCAAACTTGGCTATCTGCAAAACCCGGCCAACTCAAAATTTTCGTGCAACAAAACTCTCATGGTATTCATTTAGGGGCATTTGGAGGCCGTCCCAACCTTCACATCTCAAAAACCACGAATTTCATTTTTTCATAAAACTCCGCACTAAGCCATATCTAGTTATGTCGTGCCACACCACCAAACTTAGCCATGTGCAAAACATACACAACTAAAAACTTTTATGCACCAAGACTTTCATGGAACTCATTTGCGGACATTTGGAGGGCATTCCACCCCTCACATCTCAAAAACAATAAATTTCAAGTTATCACAAAACTCTCGACCAAGCTATCTAGCTATGCCGTGCCACACCGCTAAACATGGCCATGTGTAAAATCCACCGAACTAAAAACTTTTGTGTACCAAGACATTTATGGTATTCATTTTGGGACATTTGTAGGCCTTTCCAACCTTAACATCTTAAAAACCATGAATTTCATTTTTCACAAAACTCCCCACCAAACTATCTAGCTTTGTCGTGCCACACCACCAAACATGGCCATGTGCAAAATCCACCGAACTAAAAACTTTTGTGCACCAAGACATTTATGGTATTCATTTCGGGACATTTGTAGGCCTTTCCAAACTTCACATCTCAAAAACCATGAATTTCAATTTTTCACACAACTCCCAACAAGCCATCTAGCTAAGACGTGAAACACTGCCAAACTTGGTCATGTGCAAAACCCGCCCAACTCAAAAGTTTCGTGCAACAAGACACTCATGGTATTCATTTGGGGGCATTTTGAGGTCATTCCCACCTTAACATTTCAAAAACCATGAATTTTAGTTTTTCATAAAACTGCACACCAAGCCATCTAGCTATGTTGTGCCATACCGCCAAACAGGGCCATGTGCAAAACCTACCCAACTCAAACATTTCATGCACAAAGACTTTCATGGTATTCATTTAGGGACATTTGTAGGCCTTTCCAAACTTCACATCTCAAAAACCACGAATTTCAGTTTTTCATAAAACTCCGCACCAAGCCATATCTAGCTATGTCGTGCCACACCACTAAACTTGGCCATGTGCAAGACCCACACAACTCAAAACTTTTGTGCACCAAGACTTTTGTGGCACTCCTTTGATGACATTTGTAAGTCGTTCAATCTTCACATTTCAAAAACCACGAATTTCATTTTTTCATAAAACTCCGCGCCAAGCCATATCTAGCTATGTCGTGGCACACCGCCAAACTTGGCCATGTGCAAAACATACACAACTCAAAACATTTTGTGCACCAAGACTTTCGTGGTAATCATTTGGGGAAATTTGGAGGCCATTCCAACCCTCACATCTAAAAAACCACGAATTTCATTTTTTCACAAAACTACACACCAGGCCATCTAAGTATGTCGTGCCACACCGCCAAACATGGCCTTGTGCAAAATCCACAAAACTCAAAACTTTTGTGCACAAAGACATTTATGGTATTCATTTGGTGACATTTGAAGGCCTTTCCAACCTTCACACCTTAAAAGCCGCGAATTTCAATTTTTCACAAAACTCCCCACCAAACTTGAGTCGTGACACACCGCCAAACTTGGCGATGTGCAAAACCCACCCAACTTAAAACTTTCGTGCATGAAGACTTTTGTGGCACTCCTTTAGGGACATTTCTAGTTCATTCCAACCTTTACATCTCAAAAACCACGAATTTTCGTTTTTTCACAAAACACCCCACCAAGCAATCTAGCTATGACGTGCCCTACCGCCAAACAAAGCCATGTGCATAACCCACACGACTAAAACTTTTGTGCAACAAGACATTCATGGTACTCATTTGGGGGCATTTGGAGGCCATTACAACCTTCATATCTCAAACACGACGAATTTCAGTTTTTAACAAAACACCCCATCAAGATATCTAGCTTTGTCGTGCCACACCGCCAAACTTGGCCATGTGCAAAACCCACACAACTCAAAACCTTTGAGCACTAAGACTTTTGTGGCACTCCTTTGGGGACATTTGTAGGGCGTTCCAACCTTCACATCTCAAAAACCAAGAATTTCATTTTTTCATAAAACTCTGCACCAAGCTATATCTAGCTATGTCGTGCCACACCGCCAAACTTCACCATGTGAAAAACCTACAGAACTCAAAACTTTTGTGTACCAAGACTTTCATGCTATTCATTTGGGGACATTTGGAAGTCATTCTAACCCTCACATCTCAAAAACAATGAATTTCAATTTTTCACAAAACTCCCTACTAAGCCATCTAGCTAAGCCGTGAAACACCGCAAAACTTAGCCATGTGAAAAACCCACCCAACTAAAAAAATTCATGCAAGAAGACTTTTATGGTATTCATTTCGGGGCATTTGGAGGCCATTCCAACCTTAACATCTCAAAAACCACGAATCTCAATCTTTCACAAAATTCCCCACCAAGCCATCTAGCTATGCCTTGCCACACAGCCAAACTTGGCCATGTGCAAAACATACACAACTCAAAACTTTTTGTGCACCAAGACTTTAGTGGTAATCATTTGGGGAAATTTGGAGGCCATTCCAACCCTCACATCTAAAAAACCACGAATTTCATTTTTTCACAAAACTGCACACCAGGCCATCTAAGTATGCCGTGCCACACCGCCAAACATGGCCGTGTGCAACATCCACAGAACTCAAAACTTTTGTGCACAAAGACATTTATGGTATTCATTTAGGGACATTTGTAGGCCTTTCCAACCTTCACACCTCAAAAACCACGAATTTCAATTTTTCACAAAACTCCTCGTCAAACTTGAGTTGTGACACACCGCCAAACTTGGCGATGTGCAAAACCCACCCAACATAAAACTTTCGTGCATCAAGACTTTTGTGGTACTCCTTTAGGGACATTTGTAGGTCATTCCAACCTTCACATCTCAAAAACCACGAATTTCTGTTTTTTCACAAAACACCCCACCAATTAATCTAGCTATGACGTGTCCTACCGCCAAACAAAGCCATGTGCAAAACCCACACAACTAAAACTTTTTTGCAGCAAGACATTCATGGTACTCATTTGGGGGCATTTGGAGGCCATTACAACCTTCATATCTCAAACACGACGAATTTCAGTTTTTCACAAAACACCCCATCAAGATATCTAGCTTTGTCGTGCCACACCGCCAAACTTGGCCATGTGCAAAACCCACACAACTCAAAACCTTTGAGCACTAAGACTTTTGTGGCACTCCTTTGGGGACATTTGTAGGGCGTTCCAACCTTCACATCTCAAAAACCAAGAATTTCATTTTTTCATAAAACTCTGCACCAAGCTATATCTAGCTATGTCGTGCCACACCGCCAAACTTCACCATGTGAAAAACCTACAGAACTCAAAACTTTTGTGTACCAAGACTTTCATGCTATTCATTTGGGGACATTTGGAAGTCATTCTAACCCTCACATCTCAAAAACAATGAATTTCAATTTTTCACAAAACTCCCTACTAAGCCATCTAGCTAAGCCGTGAAACACCGCAAAACTTAGCCATGTGAAAAACCCACCCAACTAAAAAAATTCATGCAAGAAGACTTTTATGGTATTCATTTCGGGGCATTTGGAGGCCATTCCAACCTTAACATCTCAAAAACCACGAATCTCAATCTTTCACAAAATTCCCCACCAAGTCATCTAGCTATGCCTTGCCACACAGCCAAACTTGGCCATGTGCAAAACATACACAACTCAAAACTTTTTGTGCACCAAGCAATCTAGCTATGACGTGCCCTACCGCCAAACAAAGCCATGTGCAAAACCCACACAACTAAAACTTTTTTGCAGCAAGACATTCATGGTACTCATTTGGGGGCATTTGGAGGCCATTACAACCTTCATATCTCAAATACGACGAATTTCAGTTTTTCACAAAACACCTTTGTCGTGCCACACCACCAAACTTGGCCATGTGCAAAACCATCACAACTCAAAACTTTTGTGCACTGAGACTTTTGTGGTATTCATTTGGGGGCATTTGGAGGGCATTCCAACCTTCACATCTCAAAAACGACGAATTTCAGTTTTTGACAAAAACACCCCACCAAGTAATCTAACTTTGTCGTGCTACACCGCCAAACTTGGCCATGTGCAAAACCCGCCCAACTCAAAACTTTCGTGCAACAAGACTCTTATGGTAGTCCTTTGGGGGAATTTTGAGGCCATTCCAACCTTAACATCTCAAAAACCATGAATTTTAGTTTTACATAAAACTGCATACCAAGCCATCTAGCTATACCGTACCACACCGCCAAACAGAGCCATGTGCAAAACCCACCCAACTCAAACATTTCGTGCACAGACACTTTCATGGTATTCTTTTGGGGGCATTTGGAGGGCATTCCAACCTTCACATCTCAAAAATGACGAATTTCATTTTTTCACAAAACACCCCCCACCAAGCAATCTAGCTTTGTCGTGCTACACCGCCAAACTTGGCCATGTGCAAGACCCACACAACTCAAAACTTTTGTGCACCAAGAATTTTGTGGCACTCCTTTGATAACATTTGTAGGCCGTTCCAATCTTCACATCTCAAAAACCACGAATTACATTTTTTCATAAAACTCCGCACCAAGCCATATCTAGCTATGTCGTGCCACACCACCAATCTTGGCCATGTGCAAAACATACACAACTCAAAAAATTTTGTGCACCAAGACATTTATGGTATTCATTTGAGGACATTTGTAGGCCTTTCCAACCTTAACATCTCAAAAACCATGAATTTCATTTTTCACAAAACTCCCCACCAAGCTATCTAGCTTTGCCGTGCCACACCACCAAACATGGCCATGTGCAAAATTCATCGAACTCAAAACTTTATTGCACTAAGAGATTTATGGTATTCATTTCGGGACATTTGGAGGCCATTCCAACCTTCACATCTAAAACCTCATCAATTTCATTTTTTCAGAAAACATTCCATCAAGCCATCTACCTAAACCGTGGCACACCGACCAAGTTGGCCATGCGCAAAACACACCGAACTCAAAACATTCGTGCACCAAGAATTTTATGGTAATCATTTGGGGACATTTGGAGGCCATACCAACCTTCATATTTCAAAAACCATGAATTTCATTTTTTCACAAAACACTCCACCAAGCCTATCGAAGCCGTGCCACACCGACCAACTTGGCCATGTGCAAAACACACCGAACTCAAAACATTGGTGCACCAAGAATTTTATGGTACTTATTTGGGGAGACTTGGAGGCCATTCCAACCTTTACATCTCAAAAACCATAAATTTCATTTTTTCACCAAACTCCCCACCAAGCCATCTAGCTAAGTCGTGGCACACCAACCAACTTGGCCATCTGCAAAACACACCGAAATCAAAACATTTGTGCACCAAGAATTTTATGGTACTTATTTGGGGACACTTGGAGGCCATTCCAACCTTTACATCTCAAAAACCATGAATTTCATTTTTTCACCAAACTCCCCACCAAGCCATCTAGCTAAGTCGTGGCAAACCAACCAACTTTGCCATGTGCAAAACCCACTGAACTCAAAACTTTCGTGCACTAAGAGTTTTATGTTATTGATTTGAGGACATTTGGAGGCCATTCCAACCTTCACCTCTCAAAAATCATGAATTTCATTTTTTTACAAAACACCCCACCAAGCCATTTACTTAAGCCGTGCTACACCGACCACCTTGGCCATTTGCAAAACACACCGAAATAAAAACATTGGTGCTCCAAGAATTTTATTGTACTCAATTGTGGACATTTGGAGGCTATTCCAACCTTCACATCTCAAAAACCATGAATTCCATTTTTTCAGAAAATACCCTACCAAGCCATCTACCTAAGCCGTGCCACACCGAAAAACTTGGCCATGTGTAAAACACACCGAACTCAAAATATTCGTGTACCAAAAATTTTATGCTACACATTTGGGGACATTTGGAGGCCAATCCAACCTTCACATCTCAAAAACTATCAATTTCATTTTTTTCACAAAACACCCCACCAAGCCATCTACCTAAGTCGTGCCACACCGACCAACTTGGCCATGTGTACAACACACCGAACTAAAAACATTGGTCCACCAAAAATTTTATGGTACTCATTTGGGAACATTTGGAAGCCATTCCAACCTTCACATCTCAAAAACCATGAATTTCATTTTTTCACAAAACACCCCACCAAGCCATCAACCTAAGCCGTGCTACACCGACCAACTTCGCAATGTGCAAAACACACCGAACTCAAAACATTGGTGCACCAAGAATTTTATGGTACTCATTTGGGGACACTTGGAGGCCATTCCAACCTTTACATCTCAAAAACCATGAATTTCATTTTTTTACAAAACACTCCACCAAGCCTATCTAAGCCGTGCCACAACGACCAACTTGGCCATGTGCAAAACACACCGAACTCAAAACATTTGTGCACCAAGAATTTATGGTACTCATTTGGGGACATTTGGAGTGCATTCCAACCTGCAAATCTAAAAAACCATGAATTTCATTTTTTCACAAAACTCCCCGCCAAGCCATCTAGCTAAGTCGTGCCACACCAACCAACTTGGCCATGTGCAAAACCAACTGAACTCAAACTTTCGTGCACTAAGAATTTTATGTTATTGATTTGGGGACATTTGGAGGCCATTCCAACCTTCACCTCTCAAAAACCATGAATTTCATGTTTTTTACAAAACACCCCACCAAGCCATCTACCTAAGTCGTGCTACACCGACCAACTTGGCCATGTGCAATTTACACCGAACTAAAAACATTAGTGCACCAAGAATTTTATGGTACTCATTTGGGGACCTTTGGAGGCCATTCAATCCTTCACATCTAAAAAACAATGAATTTCATTTTTTCACAGAACACCCCACCATTCCGTTTACCTAAGCCGTGCCACACCGACAAACTTGGCCATGTGTAAAACACACCGAACTCAAAACATTCATGCACCAAGAATTTTATGGTACACATTTGGGGACATTTGGAGGACAATCCAACCTTCATATCTCAAAAACCATGCATTTTATTTTTTCACAAAACACCCCACCAAGCCATCTACCTAAGTTGTGCCACACCGACCAACTTGGCCATGTGCAAAACACACCGAACTGAAAACATTCATGCACCAAGAATTTTATGGTACACATTTGGGGACATTTGGAGGCCAATCCATCCTTCACATCTCAAACCCCATGAATTTCATTTTTTCACAAAACACTCCACCAAGCCATCTACTTAAGCCGTGGCACACCGATCAACTTGGCCATGTGCAAAACACACCGAACTCAAAACATTCATGCACCAAGAAATTTAGGGTACTCATTTGGGGACATTTGAGGCCATTCCAACCTTCACATCTCAAAAACCATGAATTTCATTTTTTTCACAAAAACAATCCACCAAGCCATCTGCCTATGCCGTGCTATATCGACCAACTTGGCCATGTGCAAAAAAACACCGAACTCAAAGCATCGGTGCACCAAGAATTTTATGGTACTCATTTGGGGACACTTGGAGGCCATTCCAACCTTTACATCTCAAAAACCATGAATTTCATATTTTCACAAAACACTCCACCAAGCCTATCTAAGCCGTGCCACACCGACCAACTTAGCCATGTGCAAAACACACTGAACTCAATACATTCGTGCACCAAGAATTTTATGTTACTCATTTGGGGACATTTGGAGGCCAATCCAACCTTCACATCTCAAAAACCATGAATTTCGGTTTTTCACAAAATACCCCACCAAGCCATCTACCTAATTCGTGCCACGCCGACCAACATGGCCATGTGCAAAACATACCGAACTCAAAACATTTGTGCACCAAAAATTTTATGGTACTCATGTTGGGACATTTGGATGCAATTCCAACCTTCATATCTCAAAAACCATGAATTTCAATTTTTCACAAAATACTGCACCAAGCCATCTACCTAAGCTGTGCAACACCGACCAACTTGGCCATGTTCAAAACACGCCGAACTCAAAACATTCGTGCACCCAGAATTTTATGGTACTCGTTTGGGGACATTTGGAGGCCATTCCAACCTTCACATTTCAAAAACCATGAATTTCATTTTTTCACAAAACTCCCCAACAAGCCTTCTAGCTAAGTCGTGCCACACCAACCAACTTGGACATGTGGAAAACCCACTTAACTCAAAACTTTCATGCACTAAGAATTTTATGGTATTGATTTGGGGACATTTGGAGGCCAATCCAACCTTCACATCTCAAAAACCATGAATTTCATTTTTTTCACAAAACAACCCACTAAGCCATCTACCTAAGTCGTGCCACACCGACCAACTTGGCCATGTGCACAACACACCGAACTAAAAACATTGGTCCAGAAAGAATTTTATGGTACTCATTTGGGGACATTTGGAGGCCAATCCAACCTTCACATCTCAAACACCATGAATTTCGTTTTTTCACAAAACATCCCACCAAGCCGTCAACCTAAGCCGTGCTACACCGACCAACTTGGCCATGTGCGAAACACACCGAACTCAAACCATTGGTGCACCAACAATTTTATGGTACTCATGTTGGGACATTTGGGGGCAATTCCAACCTTCACATCTCAAAAACCATGAATTTCATTTTTTCAGAAAATACCCCACCAAGCCATTTACCTAAGCCGTGTCACACCGACCAACTTGGCCATGTTCAAAACACACCGAACACAAAACATTCGTGCACCAAGAACGTTATGGTACTCATTTGGGGACATTTGGAGGCCATTCCACCCTTCACATCTCAAAAACCAAGAATTTCATTTTTTCACAAAACTCCCCACCAAGTCATCTAGCTAAGTCGTGCCACACCAACCAACTTGGCCATGTGTAAAACCCACTTAACTCATAAATTTCGTGCACTAACAATTTTATCGTATTGATTTCGAGACATTTGTAGGCCATTCCAACCTTCACATCTCAAAAACCATGAATTTCATTCTTTTACAAAACACCCCACCAAGGTATCTACCTAAGTCGTGCTACACCGACCAACATGGCAATGTTCAAAACACACCGAACTCAAAAAATTGGTGCACCAAGAATTTTAAGGTACTCATTTGGGGACACTTGGAGGCCATTCCAAACTTTACATCTCAAAAACCATAAATTTCATTTTTTCACAAAACACCCCACCAAGCCATTTA
>Ga0214544_1010929_pt1 | contig 12975 bp, 2 predicted proteins | sample CNSS3metaG_FD_160074 | JGI IMG/M metagenome (GOLD analysis project Ga0214544, IMG submission 160074) | Root nodule microbial communities from cowpea collected in UCLA plant growth center, Los Angeles, California, USA - CNSS3 | ecosystem: Host-associated > Plants > Roots > Nodule | place: USA...
ATTAATTGTGTGAAATAATAAAAATATATTTATAAAAAAATGAATAATCAAATTTATTTGGTATGAAATTAAATTTGACATTTATCAATTTAATGTTTACATGAAAAATAATTTATTTGTTATATATTTTTTGTTTTTAAGTCTTTGAAATATAAAATTTTTTGTTTATTTGATATGAACATATTTTTTAATTTGATTATGTTTGTTAATAATATAGGTAATATTTTTTAATAATTTTTTTTCTTTTTTTCAAATTTTATAGAATTATATATTGTTTATATATTTTTAATTTTTAGATTTTTAGATGTTCATTAATAATAAAATTTTATTTATTTATATTAATAAATTAAAACTAAAATTACATATATTTATTTGTTAAAAATTTAAAATTGATAAATATTAATAAATTAAGTAATATAATTTTTTTAAAATAAATGATATTTTCACATGGCACGTAGAAAAAAACATACCAAAATTGAAAGACTAGAATAAATAAAAATCATTTTTTTACTATTTCATTAAAAACATAATTTTATTGGAAAATTTATTAACAAAATAATTTAAGATTAAAATATAAATTTATGGACAAATTACAAAATTAAACATACAAATAGTTTTTGATATATTAAACACGATTAAAATAAATTGTAAAATAAATTTAAACATACAAATTAATTTAAACACATGTACAAAAATGATGAGGATAAAAAACATAAATAAATATAACGAGGATAAAATAGTAATTTTAAATCAATCACTTTCCAATCTCTTCAAAAATAGAGGAATGGAATTTTTTAATCATCCCTCTATTCCATCTTTGTCATTCCCTTGCATCACCCTAAAAAGAACAAAGTAATCACCCTCTATACCTTCCTCTCCAATCCTCTTAAAAAGTACATCTCCTCAAAAAAATAAAACCTAAGTTTATAATCGATCATATAAGTGAACTAAAATTATATTTCATTTGTTTCACATATAATTTATTATTCATTCTCTTAAATCATAATTTGATAAAAAATAATAATTATATTTTGAGTGCATGACAAATTTAAAACTTTCAAAATTCTTATATATTAAATTTATATGATTTATTGAATTTTTAAAATATTAAAACTTTTTAATTGAATATTTATATTTAAATTTTACTGTTAGTTATTTGAGGTGGCCGTTACCTTATATCATTATTCTGTTTAAATGTTGCAATATAATGAATTTCCATAAAATATTTACTGTATTTAATGAAAATTATTTAAAAAAAATAAAAATATATAATTAAACTAATTTTATTTATTTTACCCCTAATAAAAAAATAGTATATTATTATTGGGTGGATGTTTATTTTGACGAGAGAACCTAGCTATTCAAGGAGATTACTATTATAGGGAAGACTATTCGTTTTTGTAGTTCGTACATTTTTGTGAATCTTTTCAACCCATAATTCTATTTACTTCTATATTCAACGCAGTACAGAAAGTGACTATAAGAAAGTGACTAAAACACTATTATTGCAAGCATAAAAGTATGACCATAAAAGTGTTTGACTAATCTGTGTTGAAGTAGAAAATAACCTGAGAAATTAATAAAAATAATTTGCTGATGTTATTTCATATCCACATCAACTAATGAATAACTTTTAGATTAACATTTTAATTAATCACGGTATATAGAGTAAGCGAAGAAAAAGAGATAGAGAATAAAAAATGAGAGATGATTTGGTTGAACAGGAAAAAAGCCTGAAAAGTTGGAAGAAACAAACTATAATAATTTATGTTTTGTATTTTAGCTATATTTTACGTTAAACATGATCAAATGTGAGTTTTGTATTTTTTTTTTCCAAATTCTTTTTAATGTAACAAATTAATAAAATAATAAGATTATATTATAATAAAAATAAATTCCTCCTTTCTCTTTAATTTAATTATAAATATTTTTTCCATATTATATTTCACGTGTTTTTTTTTTCTTTTTTTTTCCTCTATTTATTTCAACTCTATCTTTAATTAATGAGTTTACCATTTCGTAGTGTCTTTCTTCTTTGAAGGGTATACTTGAATTCAACAATTGTGTAAATTAAGTTATGTGTCACTCATCAAACAAAAATCAAAATGCAAAGACCATGGTAAAAGCTTATTTTATGGTTTTAAGTACCTGTTATTATAGAGTATTGCAGACTAGTTTTTGGATTACGTAACAAAATTACTATTTTAATCTTGTCTTCTTGTATGTGTTAGTTTGATAAAGTAAAACATTAACTCATATTGTTTGGAATGAATATATAAATGTTAAAGTCTTTATATTCTTCTTTTTTTTACGTTTTATTAATGATAAGTTTATAATAGGTTAAAATATTTATCTTGTCCACATTTTTTATAAAAATTTCAAATAGATCTTCAAAATATTTTTTTAATTTTAATTTTTAATTTCTTTTTATTTCGTGTCACGTCTCTATCGTGACACATGTCAAGTTAGTATAGTGACACGTGTTAGGTCATTATCTCAATCTCAATTTAGTTTTTATATTTGTTATTTTGATTTTATTCTATTCCTATTTTTTTAAATATTTCAATTTCATCCCTTACAAATTGAAATCAAATTTAATTTTTATATAAATGTTATAATGATATTTTTATTAACATTGATATTTTATTAAATATTTTAATAATATTAAGTTTATTTAAATTTATATTTTACATTAAAATTTATTTATATTTTGTTTTAAAGTTTTAATCATATTTATTTTAACCTATTATAATTTTTTTTTATTTTACCTTTAAATTTATAAAATTGTTATTTTTAAACCAACTCTAACATTTGTACAGATTATTGATATATAATATTATACAAGTATTTGAAATACAAATTTATCGATCTATATATCTAAAATTTTAAAATAAAGTTTAAGGTAAAATATAAATTTAAATATATTTAATATTGTTACAAATATCACTTTTAATAAAAATATCACTGTAACATTTATATAAAATTTATATTTAATCTCAATTTGGAGAAGATGAAATTAGTTTTTTTTATTAGATATGAGATTAAAATTGAATGAAAATAAAAATTATATGGACAAAATTGAGATGGGAGGCAATGAATTGACACGTGATATCATACTAACTTGATATGTGACACGAAAAAAAAAATTAAAATTAAAAAAAAAAAGACAAACTAACATGTAATACATACTTAATATTATTAATACCATACTAACTATTAATGGGATAAACTTAATTGTTACACATTTTTTAAAATGTGGTAATTGAGATTAATAAAAATCTTGAATTTTGGTATAGAAACTATGACCAATTAAGTATTTTAATTTTTATAATATTTTAATTATTGTTATTTTACGACTATTATGTAAAGTCATTGGTATACACCAACACTATTTCATCAGCTTATTCTCACTTTTGAAGAAAAAAAAGTATGTTGCTTATAGAAAAAATAAAAAATTGGTATCCGTGACATTGTTGAAGAGTTAGATAAAGGGAATGACGAACAAAATGATGATGTTGTTCAAGTGAATTTGACTCAATCAATTATGTGAATCACTCACAGTAAAAAAAAAAACGAAAATAAAAGATGACCTAGTCCTATTAAAAAAAAAAAAGTTACGCAAATTTTAATGATAATTGTAATCTGAATTAGGATCATGTTTTAAAGAGTGGTTGATATGAGCTCAAGTATGCTAATCAAAGTTGTGAATAATATTGACAAAAATGAGTTTGATTGACAAAAATGTTTTAAATAACTTTTTGTATGCATATTTTATTATAATTAAAAATTAATAATACATTTTTTTCTGATAATTTTAGCAAAAATGAATAATTTCCTCATTTCATAATACATATCCAGCGTTATTGGGTTTATTATCTAGTGCACATTAAACATTTTAATATAATTAAAGGTCATCGTTGTCGTGTAATACATATATATATTAATATAAGTTTGACCACTGAATCTAAATAGGCGGCAGTGTATTAGAAATTTGATAATATTTGTAATTTATGCAATTTTGGGGATCACAAAGGATGTGTGAATTTGTTATATATATATATATATATATATATATATATATATATATATATATATATATATATATATATATATATATATATATATTTTAAGTCTAATTCAAATTTTATAAAATTGATTTATATTATAAGATAAGATTTGTATTTATTTATATAAAATGAAATTATTTTATTTGTAGTTGATGTAAGACTTCTAATAAAATATAAATGACAAATAAATTTATTTTCATAAATATTATTTGAACATGTTTCTTTTACATAAGTTTTACATTGAATAAGTATTAGTATAAATATAAATAATATTTGACTCTTTTATTTGGATGTGGAGACAAAAATGAATATGTACATATTCGCCCTCGTTCCCATTATATTTCCATATTTATTGTAATATCTATCATGGTCTTCCCAGCTCAAATTTTATTTATGTAATTATTTTTCTAATATAAAATATTTGATAATATCATATTTTATTTACAATAATTTTTATTTTTTATAAAAAATAATTAATGATATTGAAAGTATAAAAAAGAGAATACGATTCTTATTATATTATATAGATGTTGGGTATGACACGAGGATAAAAATAAATTTATTCTTTAAGAATGAATATATGAAATTCATCATCCATCCCATTATCATTGTCACTCTTATAGAATGGCATTCATAAAATAAAATAAATGGATTGGATAAAATTTAATTTTTAAAGAACTCAGCTCATTTAATATAAATCTAATTCAATTAATTTGTTAAGTTATTTTTACAAATGAGTATTTGACTGATCCATAAAATAAATTTTTAAAATACATTAAAATAAAATTATAAATTATATATTTAAAAATAATAAAAGATAAATTTTGTAAGAAAATATTTGAAACATATTTTTAGTCTAGAAGAACTAAATTAAAAAAATATATGAAGAAATTAAATATTAATAAGAAAGTCTATTGAATTTTTAATAATATTAAATGATTTACAAGCTATTTATAAATCAAACATTTGAATTTAATTTATTTCTATTTGTGTGCAAAACATTAGTCGAATGTAAATTGTTTCTAGATAGACCCTACTCACAATAATTGTTAATGCTATTTTTTTTGTGCGGTGGAGAAAGAATTCAGAAAGTGTGTGACAATAACGGGTCAAAATGGGTGTTTGAAATATTAACAAGAGATTTCAATGGTTTGGTTTAGGTTGGAATTTTTAGTTCAAATGTACCCTTATTTGACTTCAACTTTCTATGCTTCAACTGTAACCATACAATCACTATTACATATCCATAAAGTTATAAGCTTTTAAAAAAAAAAAAAAAAAAGTATCTTTTAAGATACTATCACTCTCTTTCAAAAGTATCCAGAAATGGAAGATTACAAAATTGAAACTATTTTTTCTAAATCGGTGAACTTGACATGGTAGACCAATATCTCAAAAATAAAAATGTTATTTTTATATAAAAGAAATTAACAAAGTTATTTGGTTTTAAATATAGTAATTTAAAATTTGCAAAACAACAACAACGGGCGAGAAAAGTAGATGACTGTTGAAGATAGATAAATATTATCCGAATATTTTCGCTAAAAGCAGATTATAACCATATGCACAATAAAAATTATGGAAAAATTCAAATAGTTATCTAAATAAATAATTAATTAAGATTAACACATAATTACTTTCTTCTATTTCAAAGAGCGGACCTAAAAAAAATTAAGATGATTTGAGTTTTTCTAATTTTATTGTCAAATTTACAACTTTAAACATTGTTTTTTTAGAACATATGTGATTAAAAATTGTGACTATGCCACCCGTAAATATTCAATTATGATAAGATGAGTCAAAATTCACATAAAAAAGTTGAAATTGAAATTATAAGATTGATTTAGTGAAAAATTGAAAGGGATGGTGGGAATAAAAAAGTTATGGGTTTAACTCTTTTTAATTATAAAATTAGTTTAAAAAGTTTGGATTATAAAATTGTTTCCAAATATTTGAAAAGGAGAGCGAAAAAAAAAACTTGAAATCATTTTTAATTATCAATATTACAACAATATTTTATTTATTTTAAAATCTTAAAATAATGAGTCTATAAATTTTTTCTTTTTTATAGGTGTTCTGTTTTCTCATCTTTAACTTCAACTAACACTTACTTTTACAGCAAAATAATAATTTTAAAAACAGAAAAAGTTTATTAATCTTCCTTACGTAGGTAAATAGTCGAAGATTAAATATTAAAATTATACTTTATTTTTTATAATATTATTTTAGCTCTCAAATTAATTAATTAAAATCCACCACTTATATTTAAAATTTTAAATAATAAACAAAAATTATTTAACAAAATATAATAGAAAAATGTAATTATTAAAGCCGCATTCTAAAAAGTTAATATATAGTAGATATTTACCTAATCGTTCAAAACGAGTCTCCAAACTACGAAAGACAAACATGTTAAGATCGAGCGCTTATCACTAGGTCAAAAGTTATAACCATTACGGGACGAAACTCTTTCTACTTAAGAGTGTAACACAAGCTCAAGCGCCACAATTCGAATGTTACCGGGCTCACTTGGCTTCTGCTATGGGACAATTGATACCACCTACAATAACCTCCCATTCAACAATTGTCGTATTAGGAATCTCAAACTCATGACATTAGCTCTGATACCAATTGTTAGATGTATACAAGTTCTAGCGTCACAATTCGATTATGACTTGACCCACTTGACCTCTGCTACTGGACAATTGATGCCACCTGCAACAAAACATGATTATCTACTTTCATTTCATATTTTTTCCTGTCGTTTGGGTTTTTTCTATTGCTTAAATATCTTTTTGTTTCAATTTTCATAAAGTTTTATCAAATCCGTCTTAATTTTATTTTTTTGTTCAAATAGATTACAATTTTCATCAATTTTATTCAATTTGGTCTTTTTTGCTAACATCGTTTAAATCATTAACGGTAATAAACAGTGACGCTCACGTGTCACTTCATGACTTTTTTTTTCTTTTAATATGTTTTTTTAAATGTCCACGTGTCAACCCAACAATGTGCCACGTGTAAGAGTTAATGTTTGTTTTATATTCAATTTGATCCTATATTTGTTATTTTTGTTCAGTTTAGCCCCAATTTTTTTTAAATGAAGTAATTTTGTCCCTCTCTAGATTGAGACCAAATTTAGTTTTTATATTAAAATTCACATTTTTATTGAATATTTTTATTTAGGGTTACAATTAGTTTAAAATTATAACGAAAATTGTAGGGATAAAGACTAATTTTAAAAATTTTATATCAATGATGTTAGTTTTTATCCTTAAAATTCTCATTCTAATTTTAAACTAATTGTAACCTTAAAATAATAATGTTTAATAAAAATATGAATTTTAATAAAAACATCATTATAACTTTTATATAAAATTAACTTTGATCTCAATTTCGAGAGACACACAAAATTGGTCAATTTTAATCAAAATTGAGACTAAATTAAACAAAATTAATAAATATAAGGATTAAATTGAGTATAAAATATAGACTCTGATACGTGATCCGTTGTTGAGTTGACACATGAACATTTTTTCAAAAATTAAAATATATATAAAGAAAACTACAAAGTGGCATGTGACGATCACGATTAATAATTTAAACGGTGTTAGCAACAAATGACCAAATCAAACAAAATTGATAAAAATAAAAAATAAAAAGGTATTTTAGCTTTTTCTATTTTGATTTTTTTTAATTTGCACATATATTTTCCTCGTGGAATTATTTGTAGTTTCATTTGTTGAATTTTAATCTTTGAAAATACTCGAACACTTGCTCCACAAGTGATGAATGCCTTCTTCTATTGTTTTCAAAAGTCCTACAACGTGTTTACTACAGACGCTCTTTTTCAAGGTTGTTCATTCTCAACTTTGTTTGTATTCAAAGACTTTAATATCCAAGTCTAAAATTGTATTCTGGTAAAATCATAAATTAAGTATTACATTTATTTAATTAACTTAAAAGTTTATATTTACTGTTTAAAAGTAGTCTACTTTATAATAACTTCCTATTTTATAAACTACTTAAATTAACTTTTAATTTATAATTTAATTTAATTTATTTTATTATTATCTCTTATATGTTAATATATTTTTTATTGTTCTAATTTTTTTTACTAAAATTTCATGTATGTATAATTATTTAATTATCTTTATTTTTTTCTACAATTCAAATTTAAAAATTAATATTATAACTAAAATAAAAAATATTTCATTATATGATATAATGTAAACACGAAATTCAATGGAACACTAGTTTGAATTAAGAAATCAAAAACTCTAAATTTATTAAATAAAAAAGAAAAAATTAATTAATACTCATTACATATATTTAAATAAAAAAATTTATCAAATATTAAAAAAATTTAAAAAGTAAAAGTGCTAAAAAAATAATTATTTAAAAGGTATATAAAATTATAATTCTATAACAATATATATTTTTTGTAAACACAAATTTTATTTATGTATTAAAACTTATTTAGTTATAATTTTATGTTTATTACCTACTTGTTACCTAATTTATCAAACATTTTTAATCTAATAAACTGATTAGTTCAAACTTATGAATTAGAAACTAATTTATCACTTAATTTTGCTAAATACACTCACAATACTTTATAGAATATATCCAAGTAAAAAATACACACAGAAAAACTACATATTAAGAAATTAAGGATAGTTTTATACGTTAAAATACAAATAATTTACTATATACGTCAATGAAAACCAATAAGTTACGTATGTTCAAAATCATATTCATATTTGCATTTTTTGTTTTAAGAATATGCAATTAAGATTTCTCATTTTTTTTTAAAGAAAAATCATTGTACCGTTAAGTTGATTCATTTAACTTTAATTTATAAATAACAATATAAATGTGTTTAATGCTTTACCTACATATATTTTTTGTCTTTTATATTTTTTTATTATAAATATAATTTAATTTTTATTATAGATTGATATGATCTCTTATATTTTTTATTTTAATAAATTTTTATGTGATGATAAATAATTAATGATTTTAATATGTCAAAATTTTTAATAATACTCAACATTCTATTATTTCAAAAAAGAAATGATATATTCGTATTTAAGCAATTATTGAAAAGGAAAGGTACAAGAAAATATGTCATGATTTCAGGAAAAAACTGTTTTTAATTTTTTAATTTCAGGACTGAACTCTGCTTCTTTTATTTTTAATTTAGTCTCTCCTATTTATAAAAATATATTTAGTTCTATAAATGTTAAATTTGAGAAATTAAAATATTTTTTAAAACTATTTTTAATGACTCAACAATATATTTAAAGAAATAAAATAATTTTCAATACTTTTTCAGTATCTAAACAACTAGTTTTAAAGCTAAAATCATGTTTTAAAATAAATAATTAAAATAAATTTTACATTTAAAATAAATAATGAAAACAAAAGACATTTTTTTAATAATGGTGTGATAGTGATGGATTTATTATTATATACAAGGAATGTGAGGGTAAAGGACCCACATAGTCTATCTTTTGTGCCTTAATTTAACATAGGTTGGACACTTGAAGTTCCAAGGCAAAATATATTTGCTCACAATGATAGTTCCCTAATACCTAAATATCAAGGTCACTAGAATTATATTATGACCCACTTCATGACATTTTCCATGACACGGGATAAACAACAAGAAATAAGAGTACCAATAAAGCAAATAAATTCTAGTTAGGGTTCTCATAGTGACCAATGAACATACACATAACACTATTCCAAATAGGGATGACAAAAATACTCGTGCCCCGCGGATATCCGCAGATAAAATCCGCGGTGGATAGTTAGTACCCGCGGGTAGCAGGTATTTTAATACCCGCTTATAAACGGGTCGGGTATAAGTATCATATTATTCGTACCCGTGGGTACCCATTACCCGCAAAAAATTAAAATTAAAATTTAATTTATATTTTATTAAGTTAAATTTAATTAAAATAAAAATTAATAGTATATTTTGTTATATCAAATTTAATTATAGTTAAAATTTAATTTAATTTACTTATTTTTTATAATTTTATATTAAAAAAATTATAAAATATATATTTTTAAATATTTGCGAATATCGGGTATCCACAGGTATTCGCGGGTTTTAAAAATATCTGCAGGTATTTTTTAAGCAGATACCCGGTGGGTAAACAGGCGGATAACGGGCAAATTTTTTTTTTTTGCGAGTCGGGTTGCGGGTAAGCACTATCCGTGCCCGACCTGACCTGTTGCCATCCCTAATTCCAAATATAAAAAAGAGATAGATACCTAAATAGAAGAAAGAGAAAAAAAAGGGAAAGAAAAAATGTGAAAAAAAACCACATCAATTTTGCACATCCAAATAAATGACCTAACTCTCTAGCATCTCTCTAACATCCCCATTAGAGTCGTCATTTGTCACAACCGAGAGCATTGGTTGAGGAAGATCTTCAGGTCTTAAGAATTGCCCAATGTAATGAAGTAGAGGAAATTAGAAGACGGTGATAGATTTAATTGGAAAATTATTTGAAAAAGAAAACAAACATAGTTGTCGCAACCAAAATTGGTCAAAAATAAAATTTGAGAAAACAGAGTTTGAAGTTGTCACACTAGTTTATCCTGAAAAACTATGAAAAAAACCAAAAAGATATGACAAGGTCTGCAACAAACCAGATTTTGGGTTTGGGGATTGGTTACGCATGGGAAAGGTATTAACACCACAACGTCTGTCTTAAGACGATACCTTTAATTAAATGTGCAAAAGTTATATGATTTTTCAAAATATTTATTTACCCAAACAATAATAATAAAAGAATGTACAAAAGAAACAAAAATATTTTTTTGGGTCGGAGAAGGATTAATCCTCGCTCCTACATATCTCTATTTATAAATTTTTTATAAATTTAGAATAGAGAATCAGTGTTACATAATTCTTTATTAAAAAAACAATTCAGAAAACTATTTAAAAAATGATTTGATTTTTTTGATCATTTTGAAAACCTTTTTATTTAAAATTTTAAAATTTTGAATTATTTTAAAATTGGTGTCATACGATGCGAGCGACAGAATATACACTAAAGAAATGGGAAAAAATTAATTTTTAATGATTTAAAAAAATAATAAAAATTGGAGGAAATAAAACAAGAGAAAGATAAATTGACGGTGACATATCTTCAAAAAATTTTAATATCTCTTCTTTTATATCAATTTCACTCTCTCATCTTGTACATTACAATTATCTTTTTTTTTTTCATGCATCCTTTTCTAGGATTTTTGTTTTCCAAGAGAGATAAAAATGAAATGTATTTGTGTAGAAAGTAACGAGAAAGAAAGAGAAAATGTAGAAAATATGTTTTTATTCGATCTCTTTTTCTTTACCTATGATAGATTATATTCACATATTGTAATATCAATACACTCCTAACCTTAATTGTAATGAATATACATTAGATCATTGGTTGTTGGGCTAATGAGAAAGAGTATAATAATTAAAAAAAATTAAACTTTTTTTTCTTCTGTTTTTACTAAAATTAAATTTGAAAAATCTTTGAAAAAAATTATTTCACCTTTTTCTATTTATCATTAACTATAAAACATTTTTTTTCTGTCAAAGATAACGTGTTTTCCATGTCAGGCTTCAAAATAATCAGGGCTTACAAAAATCAAACAAAAAGAAATAATATTCCCAAAAATTTGGATCTGCTCCCTCTCAAACTAATGCCTTTTGTTTGCTCTCCCTTTTGGCTTCAACTCAGACTTCAGATTTCTCAATTTTTTTCTGCTCTTTGATGCAAGTAATTGTTCTTCTCCTTTGTTGGGCAAGAAGATCAGAAAGGGGCATGAGGTCTTACTCTTCATTGAAGAGATCACCATAAAAACTGATTCTGGTGATCTTGGAGATTGTACTATATGGTAGGCACAATTTTTTTAATCAGCAAAACAAATATAATATAAATGAAATGGCACCAGAGGTACCCACAGAATACAAAGATCCTGTACCTTAGCAAGACAATGGAGAAAAGGACCAGACAAAACTACAAACATGTAGAGAGCACATTACGTTAATAACCACAAACCACATTAAAAGATCAGATGAAAAAGCTGTGTAATCTCATACAACACACAGAGTCATCATGCTGCATAATTGACCAATACTCTCAAAAATCAAATATGAAGCATCACCCGAAAGCACCGTAAAATTAATATCATACCTAAACTTTAGCCTTCTTTTTATCTTCTAAAGCTTGCTTCAGAGTTGCTTTGATCTTTGCGTATTTCATATCTCACCTGAGTATACTCTTCTCTTGCTAAATACTGGAGGCTTATATATGACAAGAATGAAAGTTAGAGTTTTCAACAATCCCATGAATTTCATCATAGAAGATGGAAGTTTGCTGGCCTCAATTTTATAAAATCCACAATTTTGTCCTTAATTTTTCCCCCACAATTTTAGTCTCTTAATTATCCATAATTTCATCCCTCATGGAATTTTAATTCTTTATTTTTTAATTATCGGTGATTTTATTTAATATGCAGTCAAAAAAATATGTTGAATAACTGTTAAATCTCAATTAGTAAAAAATTGTTAAAAAATTGTCCACTTCATTTATTTCATTAAGACATGTTTAAAGTAACAAAAAAATTCTAAAAATTAAACACACTTACGGATGATTGAAAAACTAAAATTTCATACGTAGAAAATTACAGAATTAAAAATTAAAGGTGGAAATTATGGATTTTGTAAATTATAAAGATTACATTACAATTAAGTAAAGGTTAAAATACTCCCTTCGTCCATGTTTTTGTTGAAAAATCTCAAATAGGTCCTAAGATTTTTTTTAGTCTCAATTAGGTCCATATTTTTGAAAATGTGTAACAATTAGGCCCATTCCGTTAGTATAGAGTTAACGGT
>Ga0214544_1010936_pt1 | contig 12969 bp, 13 predicted proteins | sample CNSS3metaG_FD_160074 | JGI IMG/M metagenome (GOLD analysis project Ga0214544, IMG submission 160074) | Root nodule microbial communities from cowpea collected in UCLA plant growth center, Los Angeles, California, USA - CNSS3 | ecosystem: Host-associated > Plants > Roots > Nodule | place: USA...
GCAAGTAGTCGGTCTCGACCGGCTACTTGCCTAGATGGCTTGTGCTGGTGGTGTCCGGGTACTAGATACTAGGTGGTTTCGATGTGTATACTGTTTACTTGGTTGAGTTTGGCTAGGTACGGTACACTTTTCAATTGTTAAAAAAGAAGAATAAAGTGGTGTATCATTTCATTTAAATTTTTATTTTTTATTACTTGAAAATAATTTGTAATTTTATTGATAATTAAGAAAATATTATAGAATAAAATATTATTATAATAATGGTTGTAGTAATCATAATATATAAAACTTATTCATAAAATAAAATAAAAAATACCAAATTGGATGTATCATTTAATTTAATTTTTCAATGTTTATTACTTGACATTATTGCATTACATTGATTGAATTTTATGTTCTAGTTATATCTTTTATCTTTTTACATTTTTAAAAGAATAACTTGTTATATCTTGAAAGAAAAAGAAAATCTTTTATCTTAAAAACACAATTTGATAAGTTTTAAATGATTTTTAATTGAAATCTTGTGCTATAGAAAAAAAAAAGTTTATAAAATATTACTAAATTATCATTTTCTAAAATTTAAAAAATAGAATTAACTAAAAAGCTTATATTATAATTATATTTCAAAAATGAGAAATATTTAAAAAGAGATAAATATTTTAAAAATATTTTAAACTCAAAAATAACACATTTTTTCAATTGTTAAAAAAGTAGAACAAAGTGGTGTATCATTTCATTTAAATTTTTATTTTTTATTACTTGAAAATAATTTGTAATTTTTTTGATAATTAAGAAATATTGTAGAATATGTGAGAACCCCCTGTCTGCCACCCACTTCACTAAAAATAGCCCACACTCTCCCATAATACTCTCTCCTTCCCTTTTTCTTTCTCTACCTTCTCTCTACCAGAAATCACCCAAAATTCACTACAGTAGGTTTAAAATTCTTCTCATTGTTGCAGAATTTGGGACTGAAGCAAGATTAGAACCACTTCCCCAAGCTGAGTCTTCCTTCCCTACGCGTAAGTCAACCTGTACTCCTCCCTTGTCTTCTGATTTTAGAATTTTAGGTAATTCCATCATTTTGGGTTGTGGTAGGATCTGTTCTCACCATTGGCAATTGTAATTCAGTGCCTTAGGTTGGGAGATTGAGGTGTTCTCTTGGTTGAAGAGTCTTTGCTTGTGAAAATTCCAAAGGTAAGGGGAGCTAGCTAATTCTTACTCAAAATCGTTTAAAATCTGTTTTGATGATTCTGAACTGCATGTTTAAGCATTTAATTGATGATTGAATTGCATGATTTCCATGTGTGATGATCTTGTGATAAACTTGGACTCTTGCATGTGGGAACATACTCGCAATCTGGTATTTTCGCCTGGGCGAGTGGCTCTCGCTTGAGCGAAAACACTAGGAAACCCACCCATGTTCCTGCGCGAAGTCTCGCCTAGGCGAGTTGGGGTCGCTTAAGCGAGAGCTACCCTCTTCTAAGCGAACCAGCCTAGCCTGAGCGAAAGTTCGCCTAGGTTTTTAATTTTGCCACTGTTAAAGTCTCGCCCAGGCGAGATTGACTCGCCTAAGCGAGACAACCTCTCGCCTAGGCTAGATTTTCTAGCTTGAGCAAGGGCCACTGCAGTGGATTGCTTGGAGCCCTGTTCTAAGGAGTGAAGTGATATGAATTATATTAATTTAATGCAATTGATCTCTTGTATGTTTGGAATGTTTTTTTTTATATATGTAGTGAGTATTGAAAAGTTGATGAATATGAATTATGAGAAGTTGTGTTTGGAATGGAATTTCAAGGGAAATTCATGAGAGCTTGTTAGTGTGTAAGGACATGAGGAATCTGTATTGGATAGTATCCTGAAACTCTAATAATCATTCACGCTCATGTAGAGTAAAATGGATTATGTCGTGAGGAGTAGTAGGAGGTCCTAGTCTTTGGACTCGATTGAGTCTTAGACGCGAAGGGGAGTTAGCTTGTGAGTGGTTGGGTGATAACCCCTTATGTCCAAAGTCTGCAGAGTTTGGGAACCTTCATAGGTGCAAGCCACCAAGAGCTCCAATGTCGCTTACACAATCCGGATATTGAGTCTAGAATTATATATATAATTGTGATATGTTTGTGATTGATGATTTTGATATGAATTGTATGATTCCTCTTGATTTCAGTTAGCTCACCCTTCTTGTTTATATCTGTTTTTCCTTATGCTTTCTCCTTGCTATGATCACCTGTTGTTGGTGTGAGCAGGACCGAGTCCAGATGAAGATGCCCCTCTCCCTAACAAAAGCTGATTGGTCGTTTAGCAGTTTCGTGGTAGTTCTCGTGGGTTAGATACCATGGAGTTTTGAGATGTTTAGTTTATGGTTGAGTACCTATGTTCTTCATCGGGAATTCATAGGAAATGTTTTGGATGACTGTACCAGCTGTATATTCTATATGACTGTTCTCCTTATTATCTGATGTGCTTAATCATAATATAATATTTTATTTGATAGCGTGAAAAACTATTAAATGGGATGTTACAGAATAAAATATTATTATAATAATGGTTGTGGTAATCATAATATATAAAACTTATTCATAAAATAAAATAAAAAATACCAAATTGGATGTATCATTTAATTTAATTTTTCAATGTTTATTACTTGACGTTATTGCATTACATTGATTGAATTTTATGTTCTAGTTATATCTTTTATCTTTTTATATCTTTAAAATAATAACATTTTATATCTTGAAAGAAAAAGAAAATCTTTTATCTTAAAAACATAATTTGATGAGTTTTAAATGATTTTTAATTGAAATCTTGTGCTATAGAAAAAAAAAGTTAATAAAATATTACTAAAGTATCATTTTCTAAAATTTAAAAAATAGAATTAACTTAAAAGCTTATAGTATAATTATATTTCAAAAATGAGAAATATTTAAAAATAGATAAATATTTTAAACTAAAAAATAAAAATAAAAAAGTTACTTTTTTTATTTCATTGGATAAAAATTTAAATTTTTTAAATTGAAATCTTGTGATATAGAAAGAAGATAAAAAAAATATTAATAACATATAGTTTTCTAAAAATCTTAAGGGAGAAATATTAAAAAAATAGAAAATTTAAAAATCTTATAATAGAATTATATTAAAAAATGAGAAAAATTTAAAAAAATACAGAAGCATTTGTTAAGTATTTTAAATTCAAAATAAAGAAAAAGTATCTTTTTTAATTGTTTTGATAAATTTTTTTAGTTTCATAATTGAAATATAATATAATAAAAAAAAGGATAATGAAATATTAGTAAAATTATGATTGTCTAAAAAATAAAAAATATAAATATATAGAAACATTGAGAAATATTCAACCATAAATACATATTTAAAAAAGCATTTTAAATTAAGAATAGAAAAGATTAGTATTTTTTATTAAATTTGATAACATTTTAAGTTTTCTAATTGGAATATTGTACTACAAGAAAATTCTATTTACTTATGACTGACCAATTATTTAAAAGAAATTACTGTAGAGGTGGTTAAGCGTATATATTAGTTTTTAAAATGTTATATTTGATTTGTTCATTGTTAGGCTACTTCAATAATTTTTTAACCTAATTGTACTTCAATTGTGGTAAGTGATAACGCTGTCGTTGACGCGATCAAATTAATACTACTTATATAGTTAAGATAGTAGTCAACAAAATAGAAAGGGTAAAGTAACTCAAAGTCGTCTCCCAAATAACACGGAATTGATTTTTAACAAGTTAGTTCTTATAAAATATATACAAAACGGTTAGTCAAATAAAATAATAAGAATATCAGAGGATTAAGATAAAAAGATAAAATAAGATAGAAACAATAGTAAAGAAAAATAGATTGATTCCATTGCTTTTTCAAAATAGATTCATGATCGGTTATCTAAAGATTAATTTGTAAAGTCTCAATTAATTTGTTGGTGTTCTCACTTTTAACCAAAGTACAGTCTCAATTAAAAGTGAGAACTTTTAGATTATCCACAGTAAATTCAACCAAAGTACAGTCTCAATCAAATTTTACTATGCCTAATCATGTCTATTCTTTTATCTCCTCACCAAATAAAAATTTTAATTAATCAAAGTAAAGTCTCAATTAATTTTCGTTAGAGTAAGTACCTTTAATCAAAGTAAAGTCTCAATTATTGGTAAAAACTCATTTAATCACATGAAAGTTTCTAAATAAAATCAAAATAAAGTCTCAATTAGATTTAGAAACCCTTGTACTCATATGATCAATATACATATGGATTTAAAATCATTACTTTTTATGTGATTCAAATATAATAGACATAGATGAATGTAAACCTCAACAATAATAAAAAGAACAAAGAAATTATTTCATTTTAACCTTAAAATCCATAATGAAATTACAATGGAATCAACTCAAGAAGTTTAGCACCCCATGAAACACAAAATAAAATAAAGATAGAAGAATGGAGAGAGGGAAAGGAAACGAAATTAGGGCCCCCTAAGGGTTCCAAAACTCCGAAGTCCCGAGCTTGTTCTCTCTACTTCCCCCTTGGTCTCTTTATATAGGACTTGGACTGGACTTTTCAGTTGCTAAAATCTCTTAAATATCTTTTAAAATAAAGATAAAGATAAATATTCAAAGATATTTGGAGAGATCTAAACTATTTGCCAAATATAGTTTGGTTAATAATTTATGATATAATTAAATAAATAAATTATTTAAAAATATCTGATAAATTATTAACAAATAATATTTGCATTAATTTTCTTAATAAGCCATTTTTAATGTTGTAGTCCAAATTTGCATAGACATCCAAAAATATTAATATTTGTAGTTAAACTCCTCTCCTTTGACCAGTCTTTGATCAGAGTTGACTATTTGACCAACTTTTGAATGCTTGACCAGATTGGACCCTTTGACTGTGCAATGACAGGATGACACATGGCAGCTCCTTCTCTCTCCCAAATTAGGGTTTTCGCTTCCAAGTTTGTTGCTGCCGCATGTGTAATGACGGCTTGGAGATGGTTCTGTACGTCGTCCTCATTCTCTGGCGTCATGGTCTCATTTTCCGATGACTTTGCTTCGTCAAAGGTTAGCTCACGGTGCAGATGCGGAAATGGTGGTGATGGTGCGCTACTGCAACGTGAATGAAGAGGCTGCTCGCGTGAAGATCTGGTCGCGGGAAGAAGAAGATGGTGCATCGCAGATGCAGATGCGGTGCTGGTGTTGTTTCTGTTCTGGCTTGCAGGTGCAGATCTATGAACGTGAAGGCTGTTGCAGGCGTTGCTGCGATGTTGCTCACGAGGGAGTGGTGCTGTTCCGCTGTGGTTTCGTGGTGCTGCGCATGATCGAACTGCTGCTGCGATGCTGCTGGAGGCTCGCGGTGGTCGAAAATGATGCAGATTTGCAATGGAGGCGGAGAGGCATGATGCTGATAGTGGTCCGACTAGGTGAGGAACGAGAGTGCAGGGAGGCTAGCTGTCACGGTGGTTGCATTCGCTGCAACATGGTTGACTGAACTGTGGTGGTCAGAGAGTTTGCGGCAACTGCGGCAGCCACCGGTGGTGCTGGTGCTCCCGGCGGCGGAAACATGGTGAAGATGGAGGCTAGGAGTTCTGGTTGTGTGGAGATGAAGATGCTGACATGGCAACATGTTATTAGCTCAAATTCTTTAGTGGAGATTAAGCCCACGTGGCATGTGCTGGTTGGCCAATTTTAATAGTTGAGGATTGCACATGGCAGCATCTGGTTGAGTGGAGTTTAAGTGGTAGGAGGGGTGCAACTTAGAAGAAACTGAGTTGTAGAACAGGATTTTGGTAGTCCACATTAGAAAGAGGGGAGTGTATAAGTAAAAACTAGAGGTGCAGAAGTGATTTTTACAGAACTTGTTGATTTTAGCCTTATTTAAAGGTGTTTTGTAATTTCAATCAATTTATTTTTCCACCTTTAAATAAGCTTAATCTTAACTTCAAAACAAACGTTAAAATATCCAAAAATAATTTATGCAGCTAAAAATCACTTTTGAAGATATTTTTATCACACAAGTTCAAATAGCCTAATTATCAGAATTGTTAATTAAATCACTCTTTAAGCACATAAATTCAATTAAATACCTAGAATTAAACACTGAATGAGGGCAAAATTACGCACTCATCAGTAAGTTAGATTATAACACATTCTTTTCAATTGTTACAAAAGAAGAACAAAGTTGTGTATCATTTCATTTAAATTTTTATTTTTTATTACTTGAAAATAATTTGTAATTTTATTGATAATTAAGGAAATATTATACAATAAAATATTATTATAATAATGGTTGTGGTAATCACAATATATAAAACTTATTCATAAAATAAAATAAAAAATACCACATTGGATGTATCATTTAATTTAATTTTTCAATGTTTATTACTTGACGTTATTGCATTACATTGATTGAATTTTATGTTCCAGTTATATATTTTATCTTTTTACATCTTTTAAAGAATAACTTGTTATATCTTGAAAAAAAAAGAAAATCTTTTATCTTAAAAACATAATTTGATAAGTTTTAAATGATTTTTAATTGAAATCTTCTACTATAGAAAAAAAAGTTAATAAAATATCACCAAAGTATCATTTTCTAAAATTTAAAAAATAGAATTAACTAAAAAGCTTATAGTATAATTATATTTAAAAAATAAGAAATATTTAAAAATAGATAAATATTTTAAAAATATTTCAAACTAAAAAATAAAAACAAAAAAGTTAATTTTTTTATTTCATTGGATAAAAATTTAAATTGATTTAATTGAAATCTTGTGATATAGAAAGAAGATAAGAAAAAATATTAATAACATCAAGTTTTCTAAAAATCTTAAGGGAGAAATATTAAAAAAAAAGAAAATTTAGAAATCTTATAATAGAATTGTTGGTGTATGGTCGGGTACATCCCGACCCTGTAAGGGGAAAATGGCCGGGATCATCCCGGTCCAGGTAAGAGAACCCTCATACTCTGGCCCAATCGTAGGGGCTTCGATCTAGCGCGACGCTGATAGCCCAATAACTGTGATGGCCGGGTACATCCCGGCCCTCTTGGCCGAGTACATCCCGACCCTCTTGGCCGAGTACATCTCGGCCCAAGGGAGTGGCAGATGGAATATGGGATTATGGTGCAAAGGTACAAAGGAGCAGCGCGCAATCTCAGCCAAAAGGGAAGGAGGTGATATTTAGCGAAGTACAGACGGGCAAACCCCAAAAAGGAAGGACTCGATATCTGGCAAAGTACAGACGGGCAAACCCCAAAAAGGAAGGAGTTGATATTTGAGAGGTACAGACGACCAAACCCCAAAAAGGAAGGAGTTGATCTTTAACAAAAGTACAGACGAACAATCTCAGTCAATAAGGAAAGAACCGATGCGTGCAACCTCAGTCGAAAAGGGAAAGAATTGATCCTCGAATACAAATGGCCCGCAAATAATAATAAAAGGTCCATTAAGAAATTAGTATAAATTAAGGCCTAGTGAACACATAAAGGTATACTTTTCTCACTGAATCAATTACACCGCATACCGAATCACTTTTTGATTTGAGCATCGGAGTGCCTGCAGGTATGATGTGATCCCAACAAGGCTTATAGCTTGGGCAACGCCTAGGCCCAAATCATGCTCAAGGCCCAATACATGGCCCACATGCACCTTCAAGCCCAAGCCCATTAAGAGGCCTAATAACAAGGAGCATGCTAAAAAAGATCCAATTGGGCTTCATTCAAGATGGCCCAAACCCACATGGGCCAAACAAGATGTGAAGATTTGAAGAGGTGTCTCAAAGAGCAATAGAATAGCAATAATATTGGCCCATTGTTTAGGCTTTGCTTTCTAGAATAATAAGTCAAACAATGAGTAGTTGAATTGATAAAATTGGGCTTGACTAAGCCCAATAGGAGATTTGGCCATCAAAAGAGCCAAGGTGGACTAAGTGGAAGTCAACACTTCTTCCTACACCTCATGGATCTAAAGCATCCAAGGGTTAGGAATGCTTCCTCCTTTTCCAAGGCATCATCCAATGGCCAAGATCAAGCCTTCTTCTCCAAGCTAGCATCAAAGGCCAAGATGCTTTCTCCTTCTCATCCAAGGGTCAAGATTCCTCATGTGTAATGGCTTGAGTATAAAAGCCTTAAGTTTTCAGCATTGTACTCACTCTTGAATTTTTGTGCAATAGACACTTGGAGTTGAGAACACTCCTCACTATTGCCACTTGAGAGTCATCTTTTAGAGGGCTTACTCTCTTTACCTCTAGCCCCCTTCCTAGGCTAGAACCACCTCTAAATCATTCATCCTTTCACCTATCCATTACAAACCACCACCAACTAAACAGAAGCGAGGCCTAGAGCAGCCAGACACCACCCCTTCGTGGACGGGATCATGGAGGTGGAACTTCCCGCGCGCTGGAAGTGGTTGACTATGAGCCAGTACGATGACACTACTGATCCGGAGGAGCACGTGGACATCTTCACCACCCAGGCAAGATTGTATACTTCGGATGACGCAATCCTCTGTCATGTTTTCCCAACATCCCTAAAGGGACCTGCACTCAATAGGTTCACACGATTACCACCCAACTCTATCGATTGTTTCAATACGTTGGCCACCCGTTTTGGCATACAGTTCGCCACCAGTAAGCCACACCATCTTACTTCTTTGGCATTGGTGAATATACGACAGGAAAAAGGAGAGTCTCTGCAGGAATTTATGGAGCAATTTGGGAAGATATCTTTGAATATATCTAATTTGAATCCTGAGGTCGCCATGCACCACCTCATAACAACACTAAAGCCTGACCCTTTCGTTGACAATCTATGCAAGAAGCCCGTGAACAATCTGGACAAGCTTCGCACCAGGGCCACCAAATTCATGTAGATGGAGGAACTGAAAGAATTCCGCAATACAACTCGATCAGATGCCCAGGAGAAGAGGCACAATGATAGAGAGCGAATGTTAGCACTTCGATCTAGCCACAGGTTCAAAGACTCTAGGCAGCCAAAATATAGCAGATACACGCCCCTTGTGTCCAACAGAGCCAAAATTCAGGAGGAAGCACTAAACACTGATCTAATAACAACCCCTCGAAGGGTTCCGACTCCCCCGAACGCTGATACCACCAAACATTGTCGGTATCACCGAAATTATGGGCACACAACGGAAGATTGTTTTACCTTGAAAGACAAAATCGAGGAACTGATACATGTGGGACACTTGAGAAGATTCGTAAAACAGGAAGGCGGGGGATTCTCTTCCAGGGGAGAACGAGAAAAATGCTACGAGGAACAACCACGAAGGGCATTAGGATACCGAGAGAGGGAAGGAGAGGGCACCCGAAGAAGGGCCGAACCCAAAAGAGATGATGAGCGGGATACGAGAGAAAGACCACTGAGAGGAGTAATCAATTATATTTCAGGAGGCTTTACACGAGGTGGAGCCACTACGTCCGCAAGAAAGAAGTACGTACGAGCAATTCAGAGCGTCAATGCCGTAACAGTATGTCCCAAGCGGCACATGCCACCCATCACGTTTTGAGACGATGATTTCCAAGCGATCGACCCCTAGCATGACGACCCAATAGTGATATCAGTACAGATCGAGGACTTTGCAATAAGAAAAACCCTGGTGGACCCGGGTAGTTCGGTGGACATCCTATACTAGGGCACCTTCAGAAAGCTGAGAATTCCAGAAGGGAAAATCCAACAGTACTTAGAGCCAATCGTGGGCTTTTCAGGAGAGCGAGTGAATACGAAAGGCTACGTTGACTTGTTCACCAAATTCGGGACAGGAAGCATAACACGATCAGTAAAAATCTGATACCTTATTGTTGATGCTCACACCTCTTATAATATTTTGCTAGGTAGACCCTCGTTGAATAAGCTTGATGCAGTAGTATCCACATATCACTTGGCCATGAAGTTTCCGTCAACTTCATGGGACATAATCACTGTGCATGTAGACCAGCCGACTACTCGCAGATGCTATGCAGACAGTTTGAGAGAAAGACCCAAGTCTCCTCCCCGACGAACAGTGAATAATGTCGAGAAGGTCCCGGGGGAAGAAGGAGTAGACTTGGATCCTCAGGTCAGTAGCGAGGAGAGGGTGGAACCAATCGAAAGCACGGAAAAATTCCATTTTGATGAGCATCGGTACACCCATGTCAGCAAGACACTTGTAAAGACCCCCAAGATGCGAGAAGTATTACAGAGAAACGCTGATTTGTTCGCCTGGAGCGCGATCGACATGCCAGGCATTGACCCGAGAGTAGCCAGTCACAAACTGTCTATTTTTCGGGAAGCTCAGCCCGTCGGTCAGAAGAGAAGAAAGATGGGGGGAGAAAAAAAGGAGGCAACTAAAGCGGAAGTACAGAAGCTAATTTCGACAGGCATCATCAAGGAGGCCACCTACACGACCTAGCTAGCCAACGTAATGCTGGTAAAAGTGGCGAATGGCAAATGGCGGATGTGTACAGACTACACCAACCTTAACATGGCGTGCCCTAAAGACACATATCCTCTCCCTAGTATCGACAGACTGGTAGACAGTGCGGTTGGACACAAGGTGCTTAGTTTTTTGGATGCATACTCTGGGTACAATCAGATCCCAATGTATCCTCCTGATAAAGAAAAAACGTTGTTCATCACGGAGGAAGCTAACTTTTATTATGAAGTCATGCCTTTTGGCCTGAAAAATGTTGGAACCACATACCAGCGGTTGATGGACAAGGTGTTTCGTCATCTCATCGGAAGGTGTATGGAGGTCTACGTCGACGACATGGTAGTCATGTCAGATTCACTCGAACAACACGTAAAAGATTTGGACGAGGTCTTGGCAGCTGTACGGAAGTATGACATGAGACTGAATCCAGAAAAGTGTGTTTTCGGGGTTGCAGGCGAGACATTCTTGGGTTTCATGTTAACCCACAGGGGAATATAGGCCAATCCCGACAAGTGTCAAGCAGTTGTTGACATGAGAAGTCCATCCAACATCAAGGAGATACAGAGATTGGTGGGGAGGCTAACTGCGTTATCACGTTTTATGCCTAAATTAGCAGAAAGAATCCAGCCAATGCTTAGGCTCATGAAGAAAGCACAAAAATTCGTATGGAATGAGGCTTGCGAGCAATCTTTTCAAGCGTTGAAGGAGTATCTGTCTTCTCCCCCAGTACTACAAAAGCCTAGCAAGGGAAAACCCCTGATGGTATATCTAGCCATCTCCACCAATGTTGTTAGCGCGGCCATTGTACAAGATCAGGCGGGGGACCAACGACCCGTGTACTTTATCAGCAAAGCCCTACACGATGTAGAATTGCGGTACCAGACAATAGAAAAGGTAATCCTAGCACTCGTAATAACAACCAGACGATTGCGACCGTACTTTCAAGAGAACGAGGTAATAGTTAAATCTGACTACCCGATACACAAAGTATTGAGGCGACCCGACCTCGCCGGGCGAATGGTTGGGTGGTCCGTAGAACTATCTAAGTATCATCTTCTATGTGAAGCCTGAGGGCCGATTAAGGGAAAATGCCTGACAGATTTTGTCAACGAATCAACAGGAGATCCTAACGTACGCGAGGAAGGCTAGATCCTGTCGGTGGATGGTTCCTCCAACATGAAAGGTGGGGGTGCTGGAATTGTTTTGCAAGGGCCGAATGATTTGCTACTCGAGCAAGTCTTGCACTTTGGCTTTAAACCCTCTAACAACCAGGCAGAATATGAGGCACTAATAGCAGGGTTGACCCTCGCAGCAGACATGGGAGCATATACGGTGACATGCCGAACTGATTCCTAACTAATAGTAGGACACTTGGACGACACCTTCCAGGTAAAGGACCCCCTCCTATTACGATATTATCACATTGTGCAGGGCATGTTGAACAGATTCAGAACAGCAAACGTAAAGCATGTTGACAGGTCCCAAAATTCCAGAGCCGACTTGCTATCGAAGTTGGCGACTACCAAAATAAAGGGGCAACATCATACAGTGACCCATGCCACACTCGACCGTCCTACTGTAACCTTGGCAGAATGCAATACTACTGAGACAATCGCACCAGGGGATGAAGAGTGGATGGCTCACATTATACAGTTCATTCAACATGGTGACACAGGCGAAATTGATGACCCTATCATGCGTAAAAAAGCTTCTTGATTAACTTTGGTTGGCGAAGAATTATACAGACGAGGTTTTTTCAACCCTCTGTTAAAATGCGTCACAAACCGCCAAGCCCAATATATTATGGAGGAGTTGCACACAAGGATTTGTGGCTTACATTCAGGATCTCAAACCATGGCAGCTTAGGTGTTACAAGCAGGATACTATTGGCCGACTGTAAAAGACGACTGCGAGAAGTACGTGAGGAAGTGCGCCTAGTCCCAACAACACGGTAACATGATACATCTCAAGTCAGAAGAATTGCATGGCATTACCTCCCCTTGGCCTTTCGCCAAGTGGGGCATGGATATTGTTCCAGTAGAGAACAAATAAGATATGTTAGGCATAAGCGTCACCTTACCATGTAGTCCGCTATCTCTTCAGTTGGCCTCTTCTCGGTCGATACATGTCAGCTTGAACCCAGGAAGGGTTACCTGCAGAAGATTCTCCGAAGCTCAAGTAAGTCAAAGCTCTCAAAGAGTCAAATCAGTGATTAATGAATGCGTACCTTTAATTACTGGGGTCCACATGTATTTATAGAGCATTAATGATGTCTGGTTATCCCATGGGCCGGACCTTGACTTGGATCCTAGCTTGGGCCATGAGTGGGCCTGGGCCCCAACCCAGGCCCTTAAGACCTATTGGAGATGGGGGCTTCTATTTTACTGTCTTTTAGAGACATATGAGACACATTCTTTGTCTCCTTTTGTGCTAGAACGAAATTAGCCTTGCACACACCATAGTTAGCTCTTTTGTCTCTCATTTTTGTAACCTTATTTGACCTAGTTTCTAGAAGCTAGGG
>Ga0214544_1010939_pt1 | contig 12964 bp, 7 predicted proteins | sample CNSS3metaG_FD_160074 | JGI IMG/M metagenome (GOLD analysis project Ga0214544, IMG submission 160074) | Root nodule microbial communities from cowpea collected in UCLA plant growth center, Los Angeles, California, USA - CNSS3 | ecosystem: Host-associated > Plants > Roots > Nodule | place: USA...
TTTAGTTGTTATTTGATACTTTAATTTGAGATTTATACTATTATAATATTTTTCTTAATATTTGACATCATGAAAATCAAAAAGAGTATGTTATTTTAATATTGAATATTTTGATAGTATCATGATTTCGTTGGTGTGATTTTTAAATTTTTTTTATAAAAAATATTTAATTGATATATGGAACAATAAAAAAATGGGTATGGGTATGGGTATAAGAAAATACCCATTACCCGGTGGGGATGGGGATGAGTCAAAAGTTGTATACCCGTTGGGTTTGGGGATGGGGATGGGGATGAATTTTTATTATGGGGATGGGGATGGGATCATGATACCCGTACCCGCCCCGCCCCGTTGCCATCCCTACCTGTGTATCCTTCGGTGTTTAGTTTTCTTCTATGAGAAATGAATATTTTAGTTTTAGACAAAAATTAAGAAATATGATTGATATTTTATATTTTTTATAAAATCTACTATGTAATTTGTTATATATTTTTAGCTTTTATATTAAATATTTCTTTCATTTATATTTTACTCCTTTTAATAAATGTTTCTTGACCTAAAAAATATTTAATATTTTGTTATTTTGTAGAATAACAATTAAAATAAAATAACATGAGAAAACGAATTTTACAAATTTGACTTTTTCATCGTTTCATAACTCAAAGGCTTAAATACCATTTTAGTCATCATTTTCGTAGTGTTTGTTGCGGATGGTTCTCATTTTGACAAAATGTTTTAAATGGTCCTCATTTTTGTACCGAATGTTTAAAATGGTCATCATTTTCATAATTTGTGTTTTATTTGGTCCTTTTCTGTAACGCCATTTAAATCATTACCAACATTGTACAGGTGACACAGTTTGTATTAGGATGTGTTACGTGTACGGTACATATGACTAATTAATGTTAATTTTTCAATTTAGGGGAAATTTGCAATTAGGGAAATTTCTTCATCTTTCCCGTCAATGGTGAAGTCTTATGGGAAAGAACTCCCTACCCTGACGTCCATCCACCATATAAGAGGATCTTACCAGGAAGATCCAAGAAAAAAAAAGTTGGAAGAGTGGGAGTTAAGAAAGGATAACACACCAATCAGCAAAGGAGGTCATAGAAAAAAAATGTAGCATATGCCATCAGATTGGACATAACAAAAACAATTGCCCAGATAAGCCTGTGGATGAGCAGGCAACACCTGCTGAGACGACGCCAGATGCCCAAACGGCTAAGAATGCACCAACTGCTGAAACTGCTGAGAATGCACCAATTGCTGAAACTCAAACAACTCAACCACCACGGAATGAAGTGGAGAGTCAAGCAGCACCACTACCAACACCAGAAGAACTATCTCAGCAGTTTAGGATGAAATTGCAAATTAGGAGGAGGCCATGATAGCAACTACAAACGTCTTACTTATTTTTTGAAATTTCTGATGTAAAATTCATTATTAATGTATTGCATTTTGACTTTCCTTACACTTCGTTCAATTTCACTTTTGCCAAACATGTAGTGCATTTTGATGAGGATGAATTAATGTTATGAATTTAACTTCTTCCAGACTTAGATCAATTTAATTTTTCTCAAGCTTAGATCAATATCACTTACTTTAATGCTCATATTAAGATGTTATTTTGAACATGTTGGGACTAATATCAACATAATCAAACTAATTTATTTCTTCATTTAACAATAGTATAAAACAGTTCGGACTTTAAAAGATTACACACAATAACAATACGAATAATACAATAACGACACAAGTGAACTCTATTACTAATTGCAACCTCTTCTCAGCAACCTTCAGTGACTTCTCCAAATCATTAATCTGTCTCATTTGTCTCATGATGATGACATCTTTTTCATCAACACCCCCATTTAAAAAAGTTGTAGTCCACATTATTGGAACCACCACTCTGTAAATCAATAAACCAAAACTTAAAACCAATTTATTATTAACACAAAAATAAAAAACAGATTGTACCCAGAATTTTCTACCAATATTCTTTGGAATTCTTGCCATCCTCAAAGTTGTCATCACTCCGCAACTACAAATCAGGGTTAATCAATTTCTCGTTGAACCACCAACAGTGCACGAAGTGATACAACACGGTTGCCTTCAACAATTACAACCCGAGGTAAAGGAAGAAGATTGTGACCGTAACATATCTATATAATGGGATTGCAGGAAGAAGAAGATTGCAACAACGCCAATTGGGAATGGAGGAACAAGATTGTCAAAACTTACCAACTGCCCAAACATTCCTTACCAAAATCCTAGCTCACTTATTTATCCCTAAATATCTACAACTGCCCAAACATTCCCTACCAAAACCCTAGCTCACTTATTTATCCCTAAATATCTAATTACCACACATGTAAAGACAGTACACGTAACACACCCTAATACAAATTGTGCCATCTGTACAATGTTCCATTAATGATTTAAACGGCGTTACAGAAAATAACCAAATAAAACATGAATTGTGAAAATTAGGACCATTTTAAACATTCTGTAAAAATGAGGACCATTTTAAACATTCTGTCAAAATGAGGACTATCCGCAACAAACACTACGAAAATGAGGACCAAAAAGGTATTTAAGCCTAACTTAAAACTACTGTAAAGAAACATTTACAAAAAATAATTACATTATAATAGATGAGAAAACAATTAAGCAATTTGTGAAGGATAGAATAAACGATTAAATATATTTTTGGTTACTTATGTTTTTTTTGTTACTTAAGTTTCAGTAAAATTTGGAATTAGTCTATCCTTAAAATTTTGATTAATTTAGTCATTCATTTTTAAAAATACGTAAATTTAGTTCTTTTAATTAAATTTTGTTAAGTTTATTTTACATTTTAAACGCGTTTTATGATAATATTTGATTTAACATTGAAGCGAAGGTGTGTCAAATAATGTAAACAATTCAAATATTATCATAAAACGCGTTTAAAATATCAAATAAACTTAACAAACTTTGGTAAAAATGACTAAATTCACGCATTATATTTCTATAGATAAATGACTAAATTAGCATAAAGTTTAAAACAAAATTTACTAAAACTCGAATATCAAAGAGATATTTAACCATGATTAACTAATATTATAAAATAAAAGTAAAAAATAGGATAACTTTTTCTGCATCAAATAAAATGAGACAAAAAAAAACTAAAAATAATTATCACTTCCTCTAAAAAAACAAAAATTGTATTCAATGCGATTGGTGTAGTTTGGTTCTCCCAAATGAAAATTACGAGGTTACCCTTTGTGTTTAGGTGACTTATTAAACTCAGATAACTTACTGTGAAAGGCCGTAGATAAGAGGAAATGGTAGGCACTGGAATGAGGTGTGGAGTTTTGGGACTCAATTACTGTGTTCCTGTGAGAAAATTTGGAAGAAGGTTTGGAACAACGCTGGCTAGAAGGAAGGATTTTGAGGAGAATGATAAGATCCAACAGCGACCCTTTTCGCCTCTGAAGATTTCGAAGTCAATTATCGCTCGCGCTGCCATTGGAGTGTTTGGATTAGGGTTCATTGATGCCGGGTTAGTTAGTCAGGAATAAGATGTTTTCTTTTGTCTCTGGTTGAGTCTGTTGATCATGGAAATGCACAAATATATGTTGTTTCAGGTACAGCGGTGATTGGTCGAGAATCGGAGTAATAACATCACAGAGTGAGGAATTGCTTAAGGTTGCAGCTTTTCTAGTTGTTCCCTTGTGTATTTTTCTGGTTTTTTTCTTGCCCACAGACACAGATTCTTGAATTTTTCAGCCAAATGAAGTGTGAATTTGGTTGAAAATCTTTTAGACATGGAATCAATGGGCGCTATTGTTAATTTTATAAGTCTCAGATCATGCTTAGGATATGAGTAAGCTCAATCCTCCCACTTGAACTCTGCTAACTGAGTTGGATGGTGAACTGACAGATCCAGAAATGCTAAAAGGTTTGAAAGAATGTTACTTGAATGATCAATTACAAATAATTAAAAATACTCTTTGAATAATCATTTGGGAGTTGATGGGTGTTGTTATACCAGTTCCTAGATTTAAATAAAATTTTCAAAATGTCATTGAAGTTAGATATAGTCTATAATATTAGTTAAGTAGATGTTCTCCTTAGCAAATGTTAATGTCCATGTTTGTAAAACATGTTGTCAAGGAATAAGTGAGATATAATATAAAAAATAGGGTTGGTTTAAAAAATATACTATATTAAAATTTAGTTCAAATATCCATATATAATCAAATAAAAATAAAATAAGTGTTTTTTTTTTCTTAAGACTCATATTTGCTTATATGAATTGTCTGTTTTACACGTTATTTACATGTTATAATAAAAATAATATCTATTTAATATATGTTTTTGAAAAAAATCATTAATTATGACATTAAACTCTATCTAATATGACAAATAATTTTGCTTGTTAAATTGAATTTTAGTAAATAATAATCAACAATTATTAAGAGATTTTCTTATGAAACTTTATGTGAATGTACTTTATTGTTGACACCAAAGTCTCCTACTTATTAGCAAATTGGTAAGATTTTTTTTAGTTAAATATGTTTATAGTCGCTTAGAATTAAAATTGAAATTTGTTTATATTTTAAATTTTGATAAATTGTTTATTTCAAACTTTAAAATTTAATGAATATAGTTTTCTTAATTTAACAATGTTATTATTTTTTTTATGTGCTATATTTTAGTATGATGTTTAAACTGGACGTGTCGTTGTGTAAATAACTCAAAAGTCAATCGTGGTTTGATACATACAAAAAAGTTAAAGCAGTTAGATTATAGTGATTATATCTATTCATTTCTAAAGTTTGAAGACTAAATTGTATTAAAGTTTAATACAAAGATGAATTCTATTTTAAAATCAAAGTATAGGAAGTAAAAACATTTTTGACATATCCTTCTTTCTTATATAAAATTTATTGGAAAACTCTTATACTTTATAATAGACCTCATATGATATTTCCTTTGTAAGCAAATCATCTAAATCAATATCTTGATACCCTAAGCAAATATAAGATAAAAGGTTATTTTCACAACAAAAAATGGAAGTAAACAGAAATGACTAAGAGACTCTGATTAAGCTATGTGTTAAAGATCTCACGTTGATTAGAGATAAGACAAGTTCATAATTATAGTATATAAGTGAATGCACTGGACGATCTAAAACCTTAAGTTAGTGGGGATAAGTTAATTAGTGTATTTATACACTCTCAACTACACATAAGTTTATTATAAAGCAGCGACCAACAAGTTTAAATATATAAGATCAAAGAGAACAAAATAATTATTTTTTTAGATACTTAATAATAATTTTAAAAATATCATAGGATGCACCTACACATCCTAGTGTACGCGTAGATCTATCACTGAGTGAATGCAAATCTTATCTTATAAATCATTTTTGTAAGATTGAGTTAAACTTAAAAATTAATTTTTTAACATAATATAATATGATAACTATGAGTTAAAACCTATTAATTTGATCTTTGTTGAGCCTAATAAGTAAAAGAGAAATTATCTCCAAATCTTCTTAAAAGCAATTACCCAAGATACTTATGAAGTCCAATAACTTTTGTATCTCTTGCATTATTAAACACATAGGGATAGTCATCATTGTTTAAGATGAGATTCAATAAAAATTCTATATTTCATCTCTGTCTCATCATATTTAAAATAGCATACATTTTGACCACATTTTTTTGCTCTTTTTATCTTTTCAAGAAGTTTGAATTTAAGCTTAGCATTGTCTCTATTTGTCTTTTTCTCTATCGATAATATACAGGTGTATCTTTTATTAGAATTAACTGATTAATTTTTTTTTTGTTGCATGCATTTTTTACAATTTTTCTTCGCAGTATTATTGTTAACAAGACGATACACTGAAACATGGAGTACTTGAAAATACAACATTCTTCATAATGCCCTTATTTTCTGTTGTGAATACATTTTCTATGACTATTTCAATGAGTAAAAGTTGTCAAAAAAATCAGAACTGCAAAAACACAACATAACTCTACTTTGCTGAGAAGAAAAGGTTGAAGGGTCTCTCTCAATGACCCAACCATTTCTCACTCCAATAATATGACAATGCATGCAATAGGAAACTGATATAAAATCTCCCTCAAGTGTTCTAAGACATGTATATATTAATTGGCTAATCCGCACAAGTAGGTAATCTCAGTCGGAAATCCAATATGACTAGTGTGGCAACACTATGGGCAAGCGCGCCGAGAACAACAAAGACATGAAAAATTTGATGGCTTTGCCCTGCGATGTCAAACGCACCAGGCTTCCATCGTTCTGGTATTCTAGAAACATAAAATCCTGCTCCAGTGGCATATAGAACGGCCATAGCAAGCTCATATCCAAGTGCAACAAATATATGGGGCTGACCCCAATACAGGAAAACAGCATGAGCTGCCGGAATGACACCTGAAAAGCCCATGGAAAGGAATAAGGTGGCTCTCAGGGGTCGGAACCGAGGGGTAGAAAGTGAAGGTGCAAGCAGGGTAATGATGGCAAGAACTCCAAGCAGAGATATTGACGCCAAATAAAATAACCTTGAGTAAGGATTGCAGAAGAAAGCATAGTAAATAGGAGCAAAGAAGGAACACACAATCATAAGAGAGATCCCAGCATAATCTAGACGCCAGAAGAATAGGTTAAAGTCTTTAGAGTGGCAGGCCAGAAGATGGGAAAGAGAACTGCAAGCTAGGCAGCCCATTCCTCCAGCTAAGAAAACGAACCATGGCCATCGAGGAACTGTCTCCACTCCAAATCCTCTCATCCCACCAGGGATGGATGGGTCCATAACTTGTCTAAAATGCAAATCCTGAAAAACATAACAGAAAAACAAAACAAACAATAGATAGAATAGCTAATGAGCTCTTAGTTATATTATGTTAAGGGGCCCACATTGTCCATCATAATAATTATAGCAAAATACAATCTAGAAAATATGATTATAACTAATCTATAAGGGGATGAGTAAGATAACATTATCCTCTATAATGCTATATAATAGATTGTGATGAAAATCTAAAAGTGGAAGACGGTATGAACCATTAAAAACAAGAAGTGATGCTTAAACTTTAATACAAAATGTAGAAAATCTCATTAGCAAATAAGTGAAGCTAAATTGTAATCTTAGCACTCTGTTTCATTACTGATTACTGATTCCTACAGTGTTCTCCAATTTTTTCTGCCATTTTAGTTCCTGAATTTTTTTAAATTCACAATTTTGATATAATTCTAAATTTTTGCACATGTTTATTTCTTTACTCTATATTTTAATGGGTTAAATTATTTTCTGGTAGTATTTTAAATTAATATTTTAGGTTTAAAAGATTCAATTGAACCAAAATAAAAATAAATATAAGGTATACATGTGCAAAAGATAAAAGAATTACACAAAGATCATCGTTTAATAGATGAGGAGTAGAACAAAAGGACCAAAATCAATCATAGATAATTATGCCACAATTAATGTTAGAAGAAAACTGATACAGTTGGTTAGGTATTGATGGTGTTGTTTGTTTCTAATCAAAGTTTGATTTTTCTCGGTGAATTAAATAATTGATAATAGGATGAAACTTCAAATTTGATTGAAAAGAGATAAATATGTAAGATTTGTCCTAAATGTTAATGTACAATCTTTGTCGTATCTTCTTAGTTTCTTTAAAAGATAAAGCAAATGCATTTAATGTTAAACATAAAAAAACACTTCATTCTGCCTTAAATAGGAAGATTAATAAAAAAATTGTTTGGAGATTTTGAATCGGAGAAAATACAATAGGTGCTTCTAGCATTGTTTTTAAATTTATATGCATAAAATATTCCATGTCTACCTTCCTTTCCTGATCAGAAAGGTGACCGCAGACTCTTTTAACTAATTTAATTTATATCATTATTTTATCAAACAATAAACTTTCTGCAATTAATTTTGCAATACATGCATAATAAATTAACAATCACTGTCACTATTAACCATTATTATATAAAAAAAAATTAAGATGAAATTTGAAAAACATTACCAAGAATGCGTCACTGTCAGAGCTATTAATCTCCGTCGCCATCGTCGGCGATCCGAGCGCCGTGAAGGATCTGGCGGTCCCATCTCACATTCACACAACATCAGTTCATTCATTCATTCACTCTCCTACCGAACTAACACTATACAGAAACATCAAAAACGACTCGGCGATCCTGCGTTTATAGCATACCTGAGCCAAATCCAGAGCTCCGTGGTGGTGCTCATAACCGCCAACACAGCAAATATGAGAAAGCCTCCTACATGCCTGCAGCCAGCAAGCGCGAGAAATTAAGCATCAAGCAAATGGAACAATCGCGCTAAAATTGAAATGTTTAAGGAAATAGTGGTGGAATTGAATTGGTCACGTACGTCCAAATGTTTAGGGTTTCGTTGTGCCATGCGAAGATGCTCCACAAGGCTTCTTTCACGGGCCATTCGGAGCGGTAATAGTCCAATATGAACTCGCTATCCTTTAAGTACTCCGGAAGCTCCTCGAACTTCACCAATCGCCGTTCGAATCGCTTCGATTTCGCCGGCATGTTTCCACCGTGTTTCTTGTTGCCGCTCCGGCGAAGGCTTTTCATCCTTATCGTGCACCTTCGCCGGCGATTCTTCGCTCTGGTACAGATCTATTTTACTCTTTGCCCCTTCAGAGGCACTTCATTCCACAATATCTTTGATTCCTGTGGTATTCACGTTTTCTATAACAGTATTAAACAATCTTTAAACAAAGTATTTGTATTCATTTCTTACTTTAGATAGGAATTATGTAACTTAATTTGAATTTATATAGACACATTTGCATTATAATGTCTCAGGAAAAGAATTTGTATGAAAATAAAATATAATAAACTTAGTTCAGCTAGATTTTCTATTGTCTGTTTACCTCCAAAGATAGATGTAGAAAATGAATGGATGAATTTTGAATGTAAAATTTTTCTTGTTTATTTTAGGCGATTTGATTTAAAGGCGAAAGCGAGTAATAAATTTAAAGTAAAATTTGTAAGAATTGATAAATAATTTAATAAATATGATAAATAAATAAAATTAAAGATAAATATTAAACATTGCAAAATTACCTTATTATTAAAAGGGATATAAAATAAATATTTAATTAAATGAAATTAATTGAAAATAAATAGTAACGAATAATTTTAAAATAAAAAACATAATAGGTGTAATAAAATATATATATATATATATATATATATATATTTGGTAAAAAAATAAATGTTAAATATTTAGATTACAGTGATTAAATATCATATTGTGAATTTCTTTCTATAGTTGATGGTACTCTTGCCAATCCTAATCCTTTAAAATCCCATAGTTAATGTCATTTTAATTTAAAATTTTCAAAATCTTCAACATTCAATAGTTAAAAAAAAAAACACTCTTTATTTTGATATTCAATTGAAAGAATGTAATTATTACAACTAAAAGTAGTAAAAAACTTGATGACATAATCAATTAAATAAGATAATGAGCAATATTTTTCGCACATCTCTTCAAAATGTGTGGATAGTTCTACTCAAATCCGTACGAAATTACTGAAACAAAAGAGAAAACAATTCTAAACCTTTTTTATTTTTAATTGTGTAATTTAAATAGCTGATTTTTATTTTACTTGTGGTCTATTTACATCTACCTTATTACTTTTCATTTATTCTTTTCTTTTTTTTTAATCTCAACCACATGCACCCTATCAAGGTGTTAAAAAAGTTGGCAACTGATATGGATATCGAAAACTTGACATTATTTTACCATTTTCTTCTCTTGTCATGTCATATCATATTGGTACTTGTGAATTAACTAATACACGAATCTCTGTAAGAAAAATATGATACGACTTTTAGTATGGTATCAAATTCATAATTTTTCTAAAAAAATAAGTTTAAATATTATTTTATTCTTTTTTCCGATTTATTTAATTTAGTTTTCTTTTTCGTTTAATTTGATTTTTTGTTTGGTAAATTATATTCAGTTTTATCTTTTTCCGATGACTTGTTTAAATTAATAACGACAGAACGTAGACAGTTCATCCTTACATTGTTTATTATGATTACTTCTATTTTATTTATATATATTTTCATTAGTTAAATTTATTTAATTTAGTCTTGTTTAATTTAGTCTTATTATTAGTGAAGAAATTTAGACAAAAAATTTAGGGACGTTAGATTAAATGTTACATATAATTTTTTTAGTTAGAATTTTTTTTCATTTTTTCTCTTTATTTCTTCGGCTTAAAATAAGCACACATAATGGTAAAATTCAAAAAAATATGATTATTATTCGTTAGGCTTAAATATACATTTGGTTCATATTTTTGTTAATTTTATTCAATTTAGTCCCTATTTTTGTTTTATGTTCAATTAGGTCCTTTTTTCGTCAAATTATGGTCAATTTGGTCATTTTCACTAACGGTGTTTAAATAGTTAATGTTTTTGAACAGTACATGCCACGTGTCAGCTCCTGTTTTTTTTAATTTTTTTAATTTTTTTTAATTTATTATTATTTTTATTCAATTTAATCCCTATATTCGTTATTTTTGTTCAATTCAATCCCTATATTCGTTATTTTTGTTTAATTTAGTCCCAAATTTTGTTAAAATAAAACCATTTAATTTTTAAAATTGACATTATTATTACTTATTTTTTAAATTTAATTATAAATTATAATATATAATTATTAATTGAATATAATTTTTAGATTCAATTATTAAATAGAATATAATTATTTAAATATTATTAAAATTTTAAAAATATATATCAACATTTGTAAAATTTACATTTAAATTTAAAATATTTAATATTTTTATTGCATTTTAGATATTAAAATATAAAATATTTTATATGTAAATGTTAATTTTACAAATATTAGTTTATTTTTCTAAAATATTTTGAATATTTAAAATATTTTTATATATCAATTTTAAAAATATTTTAGAATATAAATTGTAACATCTCATTTAATAGTTTTTCATACTATCAAACAAAACATTATATCATGATCAAACATAACAGATAGTAGGAGTGGCAAACATACACACATAGTATAAATACATCTAGTACAGTCCTCCACACTGCTACATCTATGAACTCGTTTACACCAGGTAAAAGTAGGTAGAAAGGATGCTAAACTACACTCAAACCCTCAAAATATACAGTAAAAGTCTAAACTATAGTGGGCACTCCTTGCCAGGCTCCAACTCCTACTCAAGAGGGGGCATCTCCATCTGGTTTCGGCTCTGCTCCCACCAAACATAGGTGATCATTGCAAAGGGATAATATGCAAAAGCAGACAATACAAGCAAGAAGGGTAAGCTAACTGAAAGAAACAACATCAATACACTTCACAATTAGAGATGTCATTTATAGCATATAATTCAATAAAAAATTTATAGACTCAATATCCGGATTGTGTAAGTGACGTTGGAGCTCTTGGTGGCTTGCACCTGTAACGGTTTCCAGACTCTGCAGAGTTTCGACACATGGAGTATTCACCTGACCGTTCCCAGGGTAAGTCCCCTCCACGTCTAAGACTTGATCGAGTCCGATGACGAGGACCTCCTGCTACTCCTCACGACATAATCCATTCTACTCTATCTGAGCTTGAATGATTATTGGAGTTCCAGGATACCAACCATTTTAGATTCCTTACATCCTTACACACACTACAATTCCCACTTGGATTTCCCTTGAAATTCCATTTAAACTTCATCTTCTCATAACTTATTCATCCAATTAAATCATTCAATACATTAATGGTATCATTCCAATCATACAAAGTCTAAATTGCACAAAGATGCATTAAAACATATATTTTTACCAAAGAAAAAAGATTTGAAACACTACCACTGCAGTACCTTTCACTCAGGCTAAAAAGTCTAGCCTAGGCGAGAGGTTATCTCGCTCAGGCGAGTCAGTCTCGCCTAGGCGAGACACTAATAGTGGCAAAAGAGAAAATCTGGGTGAACTCTCGCTCAGGCTAGACTGGTTCGCCTAGACGAGATCGCATCTCGCTTAGGCGACTCCAGCTTGCCTAGGCGAAAATACCAGGTCACAAGCCTATTCTCACATGCATCAGACCAGTTTCTAACAATCACCAATTAATTTTTCACCAATTCACGCAATACAAACACAAATTCATTACTCCAGGACATAATTCAAGTTCATTCCTGCATTTTCTATTCAAATTTGAGAAGAGGAGTTAGCTTCCCTTACCTCTATATATAATCCTAACTAGCTAGGGTCCTCCCACCCAAGAGCACTTCAGTTGTACCACTTAGTGAGCTAAAATTGCAAATTCCAAGTATAAGAAGGGTTTTCAGAATGGCTCAGCAGAAATGGGTTCTACAGATTTCGAATTTGAGAGGAAGGTAGAGGTTAGGAGTAACTTACATGGAGGAAAAGGGATCGTAGCAGAGAGGAGGAGTCCTGAATTGGCCTCAGGTCTGGATTTCTGCAAATCAGAGGAGAGTGATTCAGAATTCTCTTTTGGTAGAGAGAAGGCAGAGGAAAAGAAGAGGGAAAAGAGGTGTAATGTTGTGTAATTGAAGTCCAGTGGTGTGGGTGGCAAAGAGAGAATAGAGATTAATGGCTAAAGTTTTTGGGTCTCCACATAAATATGATAAAAAAAAATAATAATTATATTCTTATAATATTTAAAATAATTATATTCTATTTAGAAATTAAATATAAGAATTTATTCAATTTATAATTAAATTTAATAATTTATAATTGAATTTAAAAAATAATAAATTTAAAGGTCAATTTTAGAAAAGAAATTAGTATAATTTGTATAAAAGATATTAAATTTAGTGTCAATTTGAAAAGGACAAAATTGATTTATTTTAATAAAAATTGGGACTAAATTGAACAAAAATAACGAATATAGGGACTAAATTGAACAAAAAAA
>Ga0214544_1010941_pt1 | contig 12960 bp, 13 predicted proteins | sample CNSS3metaG_FD_160074 | JGI IMG/M metagenome (GOLD analysis project Ga0214544, IMG submission 160074) | Root nodule microbial communities from cowpea collected in UCLA plant growth center, Los Angeles, California, USA - CNSS3 | ecosystem: Host-associated > Plants > Roots > Nodule | place: USA...
ACTTGAATCTCCTTGTCAAGAGGTTTGGTAAGTATCTCAAAAGGAAAGGTATCAAAGGTAATCCCAAAAGGTATACTTCCAAACACAATGAATCAAACTCTTCTAATTTTACATGTTATAACTGTGGGAAACAAGGACATATCAAAATTGAATGTCCAAATGCTAACAAAGAAAAGGAGAAGAGTGTGGATAGGAAAAAGGAGAAGAAGTCAAAGGAGAAACGTGCATACATTGCATGGGAGGACAATGATGATTCAACAACAAGTAGCTCCTCACAAGATGAGAGTGAAGAAGCCAACTTGTGTCTCATGGCTGGTTATGAGTCATCTTCCTCAAGCCAAGTAAGTTCTCTAGACTTAAATGACTATAATCAATTGTTGCATGATTTTGAAGAGTTGTATAATGAAGCAAACAAGATTTCTGCATTAAACAATCGGTTGAAAGGCTTAAACAATTGGCTGGAAAGCAAAGTTAGTCAACTGGAAAAAGAAACAGCTGATTTAAAAACTGATTTTGAACATTTGGAAATTATTTACAGTAATTCAACCGACTGTTTTAGAAATCAATCAGCTGAAAGATACTGTGAAAACTGCACAGTTTTGAAAAATCAAGTGAAATACCTTATAAAAACCTGTGCAAGGTTCACAAGAGGAGAAGCAAACTTAGAGGCTGTTCTTGGTTCACAAAATTGTGTGTTTGGCAAAGCTGGACTTGGTTTCAATCCTTCTTTTCAAAAGAAAACCAAGAAGTTCTTTAGTTTCTTTTCTAAAAGCATGCCAAGTGACATGTCATTCATTTCATGCAACTATTGTATGTAAAAAGGTCATGCTATTAAGAACTGTCATGCTAGAAAATATGATGTTCCTAAAGGGATTATGAAATGGATCCCAAAAGGATCTAGAAAGGCATAACCATGATGGACCCAACCTATCAAAGGGTACCAAATAATCCAAATCTGTTTTGCAGGTCATGAAAGGTGATAAGAAAGATTTGTGGTACCTTGATAGTGGCTGTTCAAGACATATGACAGGAGATAAAACCAAATTTACAAAGTTGGAGTTGAAGGAGGAAGGGTTTGTAACCTATGGAGACAACAACAAAGGAAGAATCCTTTGAAATGGAATCATAGGCAATGGATCCTCTTTCAACATCAAGAATGTGCTGCTGGTTGAAGGACTCAAACACAATTTGATAAGTATAAGTCAACTATGTGATAAAGGCTTTAAAGTCATGTTTGAACCAAATAGTTGTTTGATATATGATGCATGTGGTAGTGTTGTTTTGATAGGCAAAAAAATCAATAACATATACCTACTTGATCTGCATCATGCATCATTTATCATCTATTATTTGCTTATAAAAGAGGATGACACTTGGTTATGGCATAAAAGACTTTGTCTCATACACATGCAACATTTCAATCGACTAAATAGAAAACAATTGGTTGAAGGACTACAAAAACTCAAGTTTGAGAAGGATAGAGTGTGTGAAGCATGTCAAAAAGGAAAATAGACTAAGGTCTATTTTAAATCCAAAAATTTTGTTTCAACTGAAGGACCTTTAGAGATGCTTCACATGGATCTACTTGGTCCATCTCAAACCATGAGCCTTGGTGGCAGGCAATCTTTATGCATTAGTCATTGTTGATGATTTTTCTAGGTACATATGGACTTTGTTCTTAACTGCCAAAAATGACACTTTTCATGCTTTCACAAGACTTGCCAAGATGCTTGAAAATGAAAAGAGTTCCAAGATAGTGTCTATTCGAAGTGACAATGGTGGGGAATTCCAAAATGAAAAGTTTGAACACTTTTGTGAAAAGCATGACATTAACCATAATTTTTCTGCACCAACCACAACAAAATGGTGTTGTTGAAAGGAAAAACAGGTCACTTGAGGAACTAGCTAGAACTATGTTGAATGAAAACTCACTACCTAACTATTTTTGGGCTGATGTAGTCAACACTGCTTGCTATGTTTTAAATAGAGTGTTGATTAGGCCAATTTTGAAGAAAACCCCCTATAAGCTTTTCAAAGGGAGGATGCCTGTTTTAAATCACCTAAAAGTATTTGGATGTAAGTTTTTCATCTTAAATAATGGCAAAGAAAGTCTTGGAAAATTTGATGCAAAAGTGGATGAAGGTCTTTTCTAGGCTATGCTACATAAAGTCATGCATATAAAGTCTATAATAAGAGATTAATGGTTGTTGAAGAGTTTATGCATGTTGTATTTGATGAAACTAACCCAAAGTTGCAAGATCAAGTGCCAAAGACTGCAGATGAAGAAGATCTACTACAGAAACAAATTTCTACTGCAGAAAAGTCCTCTACTGCAGGAAATCAATCGGCTGAAAAGGAAAAATAGTCGACTGAAAAAGCTACAGACAACAACTTGCCTAAGGATTGGATCCAGCCTAGAGGTTTATCAAAAGACAACATCATAGGTGATATCAAACAGGGAGTATCTACTAGACGTAGGATTGTATTTTGGGAACATGTTGCTTTTGTATCACAAATTGAACCTAAGAATGTGAATGATGCTTTGAATGATAGTAATTGGATTGTTGCTATGCAAGATGAACTTAATCAATTCACAAGAAATGATGTGTGATTTCTAGTGCCTAAAACTGATGATATGAATATAATTGGAACCAAATGGGTTTTTAGAAAGAAAATGGATGAAGTTAAATGAAGAAGTGTATGTATCACAACCTCCTGGATTTGAGGATCATCTCTATCCTAACCATGTTTTCAAATTGAAAACGACCTTATATGGTTTGAAACAAGCACCATGACAATGGTATGCAAGGTTAAGCAATTTTCTCTTATCAAAAGATTATGCTAGAGGTGCAGTGGATAAAACACTCTTCATTAGAAAACATGATAATGATGTTATACTTGTTCAAGTGTATGTTGATGATATCATCTTTGGTTCAAATAACAACACATTGTGTGAAGAGTTTGTTGCAGCTATGCAGGGAGAATTTGAGATGTCCATGATGGGTGAGCTTACCTACTTTCTAGGGCTGCAAGTCAAGCAACTCAAGCATGGAACATTTTTAAATCAATCAAAATATTGTTTTGACTTGTTGAAAAAGTTCAAAATGGAGGATTGCAAGGAAGCTGCCACTCCAATTGCAACAAATTGCCTTATGGATGCAGATGAGGCTGGCTAACCAGTAGATTCAACCAAATATAGAGGGTTGATTGGGTCTTTGCTCTATCTTACAGCAAGTAGGCCAGACATTCAGTTTGGAGTATGCTTATGTGCTAGATTTCAAGCAAATCCTAAGGAATCGCACTTTAAGGCTGCAAAAAAGATTCTAAAGTACCTCAAAGGAACAACCAATGTTGGTTTATGGTATCCATGTGATTCTAACATATCTCTTAGTGGCTTTTCAGATTCAGACTATGCAGGGTGCAAATTGGATAGGAAAAGCACAAGTGGTACTTGCCATTTGCTTGGATCAAGTCTAATCTCATGGAATAGCAAAAAGCAAGCTTGTGTGGCACTTTCCACAGCTGAAGCTGAATATATTGCTGCTGGACATGGTTGAGCACAAATCATATGGTTGAAACATCAACTTTTGGACTATGGTGTAAGCCTAAGTAAGGTACCTTTGTATTGTGATAATACTAGTGCAATCAACTTAACTAAGAATCCAATCCAACATTCTAAAACCAAGCATATAGAGATTAGGCATCATTTCATTCGTGATCATGTTCAAAAGGGAGATTGTGAAATCAAATTTGTTAAAACTAAAAATCAATTGGCGGATTTGTTTACAAAACCATTGGCTAGAGATAGGTTTAACAAGCTAAGAACTGAACTAGGCATACTAGAAATCAAGAATGTGGTCTGATGTGTTTGTAGCATGTTAATCTTTCATAAAAATCTGCTGTTGTATGCAAAAGTTGAAAACTGTCATATTTAACCTGTTGATTTTTCATTTCAGCATGTTGATTTCACTCAAATCTGCCTCTATTTGCAAAAACATGATCTGTCAACCTATTGATTCTATTTTTCAACATGTTTATTTCACTTAAGTTGCCACTGAATGATGAAAAAAATGATCTGCTATGATTTTTAATCTGTTGTTTTCACAATTCAACATGTTGATTTCATTAAAACTAAATCTGGAAAAATGAAGTTCAATTTTATGATTTTCAATCGATTGATTTTCAAAATCAATCAGCTGATTTCACTTAACCAAATTCTATTTTTAATCTGTAATGCTCTGATGTTGTTCTAATCGACTGATTTTGTTTTTCAACGTGTTAATTTTACTTAAACTGTGCATTTACTCACGAATTGAATTGTTAAGCTGACCCAGTCAAAGAAAGCATCTTTGTGTCAAGTACTATTTACTCTTAACTGCCCATTTCATCAACCATGTGTTGCTTTTACTGATTTGTTTGACCAAAAAACATGTTTAGTGTACAATTCCAATGTGCATACAACTCACATGATCATAACTGACTAACTCTCTCATAAAAACACATTGAAAACACCATGAATGCATAAGATACTGTTTTGGACTGCATTAAACTTGTTTGGGTAACCATTTAATCAACTGTTTCTGAAAATCAGCTTGTTCAATTATAAATACAGCACTTGTATTGCTACATTTGCATCATACTTCTCTTAGAAATAGCCATACCAACACTCATCATGCCTCGTCGTTCCCAAAGAGCTATCCAATCTGATGATGAGCACTCCACTCCTCCTACCCCAAGGTCTCCAAATCACGAAAGTCATGGACTAATTGAAGGATGGTTTGAGGATCATGAGGACAACATTCAAGTGTTCCTCATTGAGATGAATAGGAAACAGATCAGCATTCTTACGGTGGTGAGGTTCTCATGGCCGAGGGCTGAAGGCTTTGAGAGTCTATTCCATCAACTAAAGCATCAAAAGTTGAAGTTCTTCCTTGAACTTTTAGGGAAAATCTATCCAGACTTGGTGAAGGTGTTTTTCACCAACTTAGAGTTCAAAAATGATGTCCTACTGTCCAGCATCAAGGGTATTCAAATGGAGATCAACAAGAAAGCTTGGAAAGATGTTGTTGGACTCAAATTAAGAGGTATGCAAGTGAGGAAAGGTGAAACTAGGGTTGTTCCAGAATTCAACAAAGTTCAATACTATGGTCAATGCTTGAGAAATCCAGCTGCTGTAATCAAGCACTTCCATGTTGGTGGTCTCAAGGTGGATCAAAGGTTGCTTGGTATGATTGTCACAAAAATCCTTGTTCCACATGGTAGCAACCATTCAACATTGAATGAGGGATATTTGATACTCATGTACTGCATTCAACACAACATCCAAGTGGATTGGATCTATGTGTTTCATGATCACATGCTCAAGGCCAAGAGGCTCAGAGATTTTAGGCTGTCATATGTGGTTTTGGTGTTAAAGTTCATTGAATACTTTGGAATTGATGTAGAGGATGAGCTAGAAGAGTCATCTGGACTGTTGAACCATACCTCCAACCAAAATATACACAAAATGGGCTTTCTCAAGGTGGGAAATGCATGGACAACTACTGGTGTTGTAGTTGGTGGTGCACATGATCATGAAGCTGGTTCAAGTGGTGCAAATCAAGAGGATGAACCAACTGTTGGACCCATGGACTTGATTCCCTACAACCTTTCAGAGGATAGAGGCCCTGTGTACTCACATTTTGAAAGGATCGTGCTGAACCAGCTGCATGAGCTCAATGTATCCCAACATGCACATCACAACTATTGCAATGAGAGGTTCAATGCATTGGATGGCCAAATTCATGATATCCATGACATGCTGAACTCATTCCAGACCATAAATGATCCTCAGGATGATTGAGTGTGTTGGTTGTTTAGGATCATGCATTGCATCCATGTGTTTGTGCTTTTTCAGTTTGAGCTCTGTTAGTTTCAGTTGGTTGTTTTTCTTTTTAGTCGGATGATTATATCAGCTTTATGATTTCTCTTCTCTGTTTCACTTTTTGTTTGTTGTATTATGTTCAAATATTAATGAAAGGATATGCAGTGGTTGTTCTCTTTATGCATTTGTTTTGTTTGATGAATCCAAAGGGGGAGAAAAATTGGAAAATGGATAATTGATCACATTGAATTAAGTAGAAGCATTAAAATTTGAATTAAAATCAAATCTAAATTCTGGAAAATGGATAATTGATCACATTGAACTAAGTAAAAGCATTATAATTAGAATTAAAATCAAATCTGAATTTGAGCCCATATTATTGATAGGGGGAGCATGTGCATATGTGTGTGTTTGCTAGCTTGTGTGCATTGCTACTGTAAAATGTTTTTCAGGTTCACAAGCTTCAAGCTAAGGTGTCACTTCATCAATTGGTATCCAACAAATGGAAACATTTTGCAATGGACGATAGAAGAAGATGGATAAAGGAAGATAGAGGTTGGCATCATCAAATCATGGGGAGATTGTTGACATGAGAAGCCAAGTTGGTTTGGTTCTTGAAGATTTGATGAAGATTGAATGAAGTTCTTTTGAACTATCTTGAAGCCATTACCATTGGAATGAAGTCTACATTGATGAAAGAAAGGATATTTGATGATAACCATGTTGATTAAGGCTGGAACGCGTGCTCTCCATGTAGTTACATCATTTAGAAAGTGTATTTTAAGTTTGTAATTCATGTTGTAGAATTTGACTATAAAAGCTGTGATTTTCGAAAGAGAGGTCTGCTGATCATTTTTTAACGAAATTGGTCTGGAAACTTGTGGAAACTCTTTCCTTCGTGATCATACAATTTGCAGCAGTTGAAGATTGATCTTGGATCAATTCTTGGAGCTTTTGGCTTGGTTTGAAGTTTGGAGAAAGTGGTTTGTGCTAGGCTACCACTAAGGTTTGATCTTTCTCAAGCTTTATGTGTGTGCTTGGTGGTTTTCCGGGTCTGCAAGAGGGTTCTTGCTGTGCTGGTGTGATTCTTGTGTGATTCAAGAGTCTTTTGTGTGGTTTTTGCATATTTTGAAAGTGTAAGGGTGGATACTTTATAAATCTTTTGAAATAGTGCAAAGTCAAGCTCAGGTTGCCTTGAAAAATTGGATGTAGCTCAGGTTTGAGTGAACCAATATAAAAATCTCGTGGTCTCCTCTCTTCTCTAACCTTTCTCTCTTGCATTTTCTTTTTAAAGTTTCAAGAACTTGTGTTTTAATCATCCTTTTCATGTTCTTGCATGTTTTCATGGCATCTGCAACATTGATCATGTTTACATAATCATTTGGAACCTGTCTTGATCAATCTTGTGCATTGTTACTGGTTTAAAACTCGAATTTGCATTTCTGCATTTTTTCCAGTATTTTAGCCAACTTTTTTCCTGTTTCAATTGGTTGATTATACCAGAAAAAATTCTGTTTAGTAAAATCAGTCGATTAACTCTGTTTTTGATCGATTGAAAGTGTACAGTTCAGTATTGTTTGCATCCTAACTTGGTGATATAATTGATTCAATTAAAGGTGATTTTTAGCTTTAAAAGATAGCCTAAATTTTTAACTAGCTAATTCAACCCCTCCTTCTTGGCATTTCAACCTTTTCAAAACTAACATCCACATGTGACTAACCCAAAGGGACATTCAAATTGATAGAGACTTACCATATAACCCAATCATTCTTCATTAGAAGTTACTTGAAATTATCAAGAGCTTATTCATGTATTTTAAAGACTCCAAAATTAGCAATATTGAGTAACTTATATCTCTAGATACTGATCTCCAAATCAAATCTCCACCGTTCAAAGTGAAGAACCACATGTTATGGACCACCTATCAAAATTTCACCTAAATCGATCGGTTAACAAAATAGGAAATGCAATTTTACGAAAACTGCGCAAACTAGAAAAAAATGGTGGCGCCTAGCGCTTTGCAATCAGGAACCTTGAGCCTGGCGGTACAAAGCTTGTCCTTTGCTTAGTTTTGGAAAGAGCAACATTAAATGCAATAAAAGTTCTCACTACCCGCATTTATTAAATAATTATTTATTTAATTGTTTAAATTTCTCGGGTCTTACATATTTGTTTGAATGTAATGGATAAAGTTAGAAAAATCTACTATAATTGTAAGAAAACAAACTGGTAGGGATATTACTCAAACACCCCTATCTAAATTGCTTACACCTAGGGATGTCAACATGATGGGTGTGAGACCCACTAAATTTAAATAATTAAATAAATAATTATTTAATAAATGTGGGTAAAAGAAGACTTTATGGCATTAAATACTAACTTTCCTGATGTGGAAAAGTACTAGCTCAAGTGGTTGAGAGTACTTTGATTGTGTGAGAGGACTTGGGTTCGAGTCCTAAGTATGCCAAATGTATGTTATTTAATTTTATTATTTTCTGACAAAATGTTTGAAATGTGATGCGCAAATAGATAGCCTTAGATGCGTAAATATTGGCATGAAAAATGTATTAGTTGAGTTGGTTGTGCACTTGAATTGCAATTGTGTGGTGATGAGTTCAAACCTTGGCTTAAACAAAATAATTTTTCTTTTTGTAAAACTTAGCCTAGCATGGAAGTGAAAGAGGCACAGAAACCCTAGAGTGCATGGCAGCAAGGGTGGCTGGAAAATAGAAGGTAATAGGCCATTAAGTGATGTTAATGATGGATTAATTGCAAAAATTCGTTTTAGTGCAATCAAACCATTTTAAGAGTCCAATAAAAAGCCAATTAGGAGTAAGAGAAAGGGTTTGGTGAGGTTGCCATTGTGGGTGCAGAACGAATTGGTGAGTTTTGAGTGAGGATTGAGGGGCTGTTCTGAGAAAAAGAAAAAGGAGGACATTGGTGATCAAGGGAGAGCTCGCAAGAGTCAAGGCGAAGCTAAGGGAATCCAGGTTAGGGGAGTTCTGATTGTATGTTTTATTGTTATTTCGTATGAAGATGTATTCTGGATCATGTTTGAACTATGAACGCTTGGATTTGTGGTGTATTCGTCAGGCGGCACATGTGGTTGCACTCAGTTTCTGGGTTTGCGGATGATCCGCCTAGCGGTTGGGAGTGACCCGCCAGGCGCTGTATTGCTGTTGATATTTTTTTGTGTTTTTGGTTGATCTGTCAGTGATGTTGTTGTATTTGGATTGAATTCTTATTGCATATATAATTTACATGAGGAATTATGGTTGCAGTGACTAAATTAATGGAAATTGCATGAATTCGTGAATGGAAATTGGGGGGTTAGGGTTATGCTGGGATTGGGGACAACAATCATGAAATATTGCAATGAATGGTGTATTGATTATCCAGAATTGACGATAACATGAATGTTGTATGAACTTTGTATGGTATGTGCATATAGAAACATGTTAGGATGAAGGTGGGTACTATAATTGGAATACTTGGGTGCAATTCAGTGCTGGAAAAATCTGGGCAGAAACCAGATGGGCATGCACCGCCTAGCGGCACAGGAACTGCCGCTAGGTGGCCTGACAGTGCAGTGTATTTTGGTTGATTGGCATGGATTTCGTGTTGTTGGCTATTTAATTAGAAATTCATTATAAATATATATGGCTAAGATGGAACATTTAGATGAAGGTAGCATGTTAGGGACTAAGGAAGGTTAAAGATAACGAAGGTGGGAAAAGTAATATAATGTAATAAAGGTTATAAATGCTCTGCTGTATGTGCTAAGATATATTCCAGAAAGTATGCTAAATTGGTAAAACGAGAAGCGTGAATTAGCATGTGGCATTATTGTTAAAGAGATGGTATGCTAATAAAGGAGAAGAATGGCAAGTACAATGTGTGAAGTGCAATTCCGTTTTTGAAACATGTAGGAATATATGAAATTATGTTTATTGAGTGTTGTGGTTAATATGCTACATTGTTTGTGTTATTTTGAGAAGTGTGTGCAACCTTGGTGATTAAAATCTACATGATTAAAAAAGTGTGTATGAGTGGCTGGTGATAGAACTATGTTTCGTGTGTCATAATAGTTCTATAGTTTCGTGTGTTGTATACTTTGAGGTCCATTGGGATCTGTATAAGTGCCAAGAAACCAGTAGCAGTGTGCTACTGGTATGGCGCCTAGCGGTAGGTGCGAGCCGCCAGGTGGACGGGACACAAACCAGTGACAGTGGCCACAGCGCGAGTAGGGCGCCTGGCGGCATGTGATGGATGCGCCAGGCGGTGACGAAGGAGCAGGGCGCGTGGCGGCAGGGTGGTGTCCGCCAGGCAGTGGCGGTGCAGTGAGGATACTGCAGGAGCGTGGCGCTTGGCAGTGTGTGATGCCCGCTAGGCGGTCTGGAGCTAAATTCCGCCTAGCGGCGTGAGATGCGCGAGGAAAGTTTTCTACACCGCTTTAGGGAATGTTCATGATGCAATGCTTTGGCTGGGGGCCCAATTACGAGTGCATCTTGTATTGGGGTAACACATGGCCACTCTAGGTTGTAGCCTGGTGGTTTAGGAAGTCTAGTGGAGTGTGCGGGTTGTGGCTCGTACGACGAGGTTTCAAATGATTGCCCTCTTCAGTGGATTCTGATAGAGATTTGGTAGTCTAGAAACAACTACAAACCTAGGTTTTTTTAGGGATCTCCACTTCGTGTCACGGTGAGATGTTGTGGCAAAGTTATTCCCACGTCTGGACTATAAAGTGGTGGCCTGTAGTCGGAAGGGTGAGTAGACACTCGTACAACAAAGAACGATCATTGATCTCACCTAAAGGGTATAGAGATGAGAGACGTCTAAAGGCAAGTGTTATAAGTGAAGGAGTAAAAGATAAGGGGGAAGTGTACTAACTCGGGTTTAAATTTGTTGACGTTGTATTTAATATTATATTGTTTGGTTTTATTTAAATGAGCTCACCCTATTTGTGTGTGTGTGGCGATGATCACGTAACTTGTTACATGTGAGCAGATGTTAATGCAGGTGAGCAGACAGATGCATAGAGACAGAGTGGGGATCAACAAATAATTAACCATAATTAGTGCTTAGATCAACAAGCCCACTTTCTTCGATTGATTCCTGAAAAACAAACAAATAAAAAATCACTAACAATTTATATTGTAGTTTATTTTTGAATGAAATATTAAAGAAATTATTAACTTCATCAATGTCCACATCTTGCAACATTGTATAAAGTTTCATGTTGTCCAATTTTAATCTAAAAGAGTCTGAAAACATAAGAAGTTCATTAAAAATTTCTAACAATCACTTAATTAAAATATCTAAGTAAAAGTGTTAATTTCATTACCTTCCATGTTGGTCCATAACCAGTCTTGGAGACACATCAATGCCTCCACAGTATCTGGAAGTAATCTATTTCGATGTGGGGTAAGAATCCGACCACCATTATTGAATGAAGACTCAGAATGTTTTTTACTAATATATATATACATATATATATACATATAAGGGTATTTTTGTGAATGAGTTAAATATATTTTTGATCCCTAAAGTTTCAGTGAAATTTAGAATTAGTCCCTCTTCAAAACTTTTGACCAATTTAGTCCTTAATCTTTAAAAATGCGTGAATTTAGTCCTTTTAACCAAATTTTTTTAAGTTTATCTAACGTTTCAAATAAATTTCATGATAGTATTTGAATTATTTACACCGTCTAACACATTTTCGCTTCAATGTTAACTCAAATATTATCATAAAATGCATTTAAAATGTCAAATATGAAAGATGAAAGACTAAATTGGTATAAAGTTTTGAAGATGGACTAATTCCAAAATTCACTAAAACTTGAGGGACCAAAAACATATTTACTCCTTTGTGAATTAGTTTAACGGGTACGGGTATCCACGGGTATCCACGGGTACGGATACTATGATACCCGTACCTACCTCGTTAACATGCGGGTATCAAAAATACCCGTACCTGCGGGTAGTGTGTAAGACCCAGGAAAATTAAATAGTTATTTAAGTAATTATTTAATTAGGACGGGTAATAGGAACAATTAAAGTAATTAATGTGTGGAACTATGACGTGGAAAAGTACTAGCTCAAGTGGTTGAAAGTACTTTATTGTGTGTGAGGACTTGGGTTCGAGTCCTATGTGTGCCACTTGAATGTTAATTAAATTATATATTTTTGTTTGATTATATATGGAATGCGTGGAGTGATGATAGATTCCTAAAATTGTAGGAGTTATCACGAAAGATGAATTGGGTAAATGGTTTTGAAATTGACTTGGTGAGTGAGGGGTTGTAGGTTCAAACCTTATTGAGAACTAACCCATTTTTCTTTTTGCCAAAATTTCGTTAGCATGAATATGAAGGGGTTTAAGAACCCTAGCAGCCAATGAATAGGTAATTCAGAGGGCTGGATACATCATGTGAGCGAACTTAATTAACCATTAAACCTTCTTTTATTTAATTTTCGTTTTTGTGGTAAAAAGGGTAATTAGAAAGGTAGTGATTCAAGAAAAGAAAGAGAATTAGCAAGAGGAGAGGTATTGAGACTAGAGTGTGAACGTTGGGTGGAGAACGGCTGGTGTGGGCGTACTGCAGAGAGGAGTTGGAAGGGAAGAACCGTGTGACGGGTGCAAATCAAGTGAGGAGGAGGTTTTGCTTCAAAGCAGACTCACCAATTCGGGTTTGGAGCGAGGATCAGAGGGAAAGGGAGTTGCTCTGTGTGTTTTCTTTAGTTACATCAATTACACTGTGCCGCATGATCGAAATTGGATGTAATCTGTCAGTTTGCGCACTGTTTCAACGAAGTTTCTGGGCTTTTTCCCAGAAACCGCCTGGCGGTTCAATCCCTACCTCCAGGCGGCATATCAGTGATGAGTTTTGTTCGTGTTTTGGTTTGAACCGTCTGGCGGTGATGAATTCCTGCCAGGCGGCGCGACTCCGTTCGCGGTTTTTATTGATGTTTTGATGAAGGATTGACCCCAACCAAGGATGGAGGCACATGCTTAAGAAGACTAAGCATGTTTAGAAAGGAAGTTCACTAATCCTTCATCCCTTTCATTTGTGTTTGTTATTTTTGATTCCCTAAG
>Ga0214544_1010945_pt1 | contig 12955 bp, 8 predicted proteins | sample CNSS3metaG_FD_160074 | JGI IMG/M metagenome (GOLD analysis project Ga0214544, IMG submission 160074) | Root nodule microbial communities from cowpea collected in UCLA plant growth center, Los Angeles, California, USA - CNSS3 | ecosystem: Host-associated > Plants > Roots > Nodule | place: USA...
AACCCTTTGTCGAATTCGAAGAAAGATTTAGAGAAGATAATGAATGGATGGAGGAAGTGCAGAGATGGAGAGAAGCTCTCACACAAGTTGCCAATCTCAGTGGCTGGGACATTAGAAATAGGTAAGCTATCTTCTCTCATTTAATCATAAATCTAAATTTACTTCGTATATGTCTCTAACACTTAGCTAGTCCTACCATATATCTATACATATATCTTCTCAAAAATCTCTTGCTCGTGGTTTTCTTCAATTTGTTATCCTAATACACTTGAGAGAGGTTTAATGTCTTGAAGAAGTAACATAATTTACCTATTTGGTTCTTTTGGGTGATGACTTGACATTCCTTATTTTCATTAAAATGGCAGGCCACAATATGCAGTGATTGAAGAAATTGTTCAAAAGGTGACAGATGTATTGGGTCATAAATTTTCTAGTCTTCCAAATGATAATCTAGTTGGGATGCAATTTCGTGTCGAGGAATTGGAAAAACTGTTATATATGGGGTCAAGTAATGATGTTAGAGTTTTTGGAATCAGTGGAATGGGTGGAGTAGGAAAGACTACTCTTGTTCGTGCTTTATACGAAAGAATCTGTCATCAATATGATTTTACTTGTTATATTGATGATGTGAACCAGATATATGGAGATTCTAGTACATTAGGTGTACAAAAGCAATTGCTTTCTTGTTCTCTAAATGAAAAATATGAAGAGATTTGCAATGTTTCTTAAGGAACTTATTTGATATGGAAAAGGCTACAACGTAAAAAGGCACTTATAGTTCTCGATAATGTTGATGAAGTTGAACAGCTAAAGATATTTACTGGGAATCGAGACACTATGTTACGTGATTGTCTTGGTAGAGGGAGCATAATCATCATAATTTCTAGGGATGAACAAATATTGAGGATACATGGAGTAGATGAGGTTCACCATGTTCAACCACTAGAGAAAGAAGAGGCCGTTCAATTATTTTGTAGACATGCTTTCAAAGCTAATATTATTATGAGTGATTATGAAAAGATGACAAATGAGGTACTATGGCATGTTCAAGGTCATCCTTTAGCACTTGAAATGTTGGGTTCAACATTATTTGGTCTAAGTGTATCACAATGGAGAAGTGCATTAGCTATGCTAAGAGAAAATAAAAGTAAAAAGATTATGGATGTGCTGAGAATAAGTTTTGAAGCGTTGGATTCTACAAACAAGGAAATATTTCTAGACATTTCTTGCTTTCTCCATAATTATGAAGTGGAAAATGCAGTAGAAATTCTAAAGTTTCGTGGATTTTATCCCGACTATGGCTTGAAAGTTCTCATAAATAAATCACTCTTGATCGTCAAGGATGGGAGACTTATAATGCATCGCCTGTTGATAGATTTGGGCCGGTCCATTGTTCGTGAAATATCACCTAAAGAGCCAAGAAACTGGAGCAGAGTGTGGAGCAGCAAGGATCTCCAAAAAATATTGTCAAATAACATGGTACAATAGTTTTTAGTTACAAAATTTTATTATGTTCACATTTATCTGGGATATAAAATACAGAATTGTGCTATCTTGTTTAACAGTAAGTTTCAGTGTGTTCCTTTTAAGTTTTACTAGTTTTATTTTTGGTTCCTTAAGGTTTCTATACTTAACCAAATTGGTCATTTAGGTTATTACATCAAGTTTGGTCAACTTGATGATAGATAGTCTCTTGGTGTACCAGAGTAACAATTGAATTCTCTTTTGTCAAAATTTTAATTTAATAGTTGTCAAATGATTAATGAAGATTTTTTAAGCAGTATTTGGAGGCATCGATAAGTCTTTATATTTTCTGACTATTAAAACACAAACTCGTCAATTGTAACGTCCCATATATTGAAAGGGAACGTCACACAGGATTGTATAGTAACGCGGTCTTGGAACATAAGCATAACTCCTTACAATCCAAGGCACACCACGATGCCCAAAAAGAAACATGTTATACAGTTTAATGGAATCATAAAGAAATCTAAAAAGACGGACAAGTACATGGGTCATAGCCCTAAAGAAAAGTCCAAGAAGAACATGAAGTCTAACCCAAGTAGACTATGCAGCAGAATCATCTCTCCCCTGTTGACCACGAGTACCTCTCGTATCTGCTCCCATCAATAAATTGATGATCATCGCAAAGGTAAAAGAGCAACATACAAAGCAATCAAACAAGCAAAGCGTAAGCTAGAGCCGAAAAGATTTTATCATACAATCAAATATACTTTCACAGTCCGATATACATACATCATCCAAGCATGTTATGACCTTCCAATCAATACACTAAGACTCGACTCGACTCATCCGGATACATATAATCTGGTCGGATTCAGCGGATGCTTGCACTTGTGGTGGATTACCCTGCTCACCCCCAAGCTAAGTGTTACAAGTGTTACAATGTTTCAATCCCCACACACAAGGTTAGCCCTTAATGAGTTTCAGGTCTCCTGCTACTCTCACCACAAGTTCTAAGTGAGACTAACTGACTCCTTAGAGTGTCAGGATCCAACCTTACCTTGAATCCTTACCAAATTATATAGATGGGACACCACCATGGACTCCCACTTCTCACCACAAGAGTCAATTCGTTCTAAGTGAGACTAACTGACTCCTTAGAGTGTCAGGATGCAACCTTACCTTGAATTCTTACCAAATTATATAGATGAGACACCACCATGGACTCCGACTAACAGGGGTCATGGAATTACGTCTCGACCACTGAAGCACCACCAGGAAGTCTCACCTAGAGACTCGTGGATTTACGTACTGACAACATACCAATCACATTCCAAATAAACAAATAATATTGATCATGCATTTAACACCTCACGCCATCCTTTGTAACCATCCTCATTCATATTCCATGTTGATTTCATACCATCCCATTCTTCCCAATTCGGGGATATAGAACTCACCTCATACCAATACCATGCCATCAATGTAACATTATTGTTCATACCGAATTCATGACCACGTATATAACCAACCATTTCATTGAAATCGCATGCCAAGATTTATCCAAGATCATTCACAATCCATGAATCACATTACTCATGCAAATTCATTCATCTCATACTTTATAAATGCATACCAAGACATAGATATATCACAAAATAGTATTCATCCCAAATAAATGAGTGCCAACATTTAAGTACTTGCAATTCCATACAATCAAGCACAACCCACAACCATAATTCTTACACCAAAATTCCCAAGAAAATTTATTATCACAAAACCAAAATCATTGCAGTAATGCGTGACACATTTCTCAAGCTACAGACATCTAATAGATGATCCAACCAATCAAACCATAAAATAGCATGTTATGAACCACATGTCAAAATTTGAGCCCAATCCAACGGTTAATGACTCGGAAAAGTCAATTTTATTAAAACTGTGCATATCAGACAAACACACAGTCATCCAACGACCTAGGGCACTCGCCCAGCGACTGTGCGACTTATCAGAATACGAGAAATAACGTCAAATATCACAGTTTCATGAATATTTGAACCCCTAACTCAGAAATATACCAAAAACTAACGTTTTCCCCAATCTTTTCTCATATTTCACAAACATTAATCGTATAAAATAGAAATAACGTGAAACTCTAGCTTCCCTTACCTGGAAAAGGGTTAATATTGAACTTCGACTCTTAAGCCAGCGAAACCGGTAGCTCCAAGGACAGATCTATGAACTGAAACAGTGACACAACAAAGGAGATTGGATTCACACAGTGAGTCCCGACATAAACCACGAAAACAACTTAGAAAGGCTAGGTTCGAGAACTAACTTACGGGAGACGGAGTTTGAGCTCACTTGAACTTGGGTAGATCTCCAAACCCTAGCAAAGGTTATGTGGAGAGAAAATGGGTGAGTTAGGGCATTGATTTTTCAGAATGACTTGCAATTGAAGGACCTTGACTGCTTTAGGGGCCTTGGCACCATATGGGCCAGCCTTTTAGACCCAACAGTGTGGCAGCCCTTAACATTAGGGCACTCAATAAAAGTGAGCCTTACATCAATCTTTAAAATGTTTGTGAATGCACTCGAGACTGTAAGAAAAACATAAATTAAAAACCCAAACTATCTTCCTTTTGTTCTAAGTTTTTATATAGGCAACAATTTTATTGTGCCAGCAAAGTGGTATTAGAGTTATAGATCTTTGCAACAACAATAAACCAAATGAGGTATGAATATCTCACTAGACAAATTTCAAAAGATCATGAGGCCAAAAAAATCAAGGAAGCACGAGATACTTTTCAACAAGAGTTTGAAGGAGATTCAAAGGGTGTGAACAATCAAACTTCAATCTCTTGAGAGAGATTTTGAAAATGAGAAAAGTGAAAGAAAAGGAATGTTTGAGTGAATATTCCAATAGATTTCTGAATTAGTGATTGAATGAAGTCCCATGGAGATACAATCAATTATTGAAGAATTGTTGGTAAAAGATTTACTAATTACTACTAATTTGACTGAATAATTTTAACTATATATGGTCGATGTTATAGAAGAAACTAAATGTTTGTTCAAAGGTTGATGAAGTAAATTAGATCCTACGACCAAATAGTTGTGTTATGTTTTCAATTTAAACTTATGGAGTAATCTCAAAAAGTCGAATCAACAAATATTGATGAGTTCTTTAGAGGTGGAGGAAAACCCACCTAGATCGAATGCTTGAATAAAGTCATAATGTAATAATTGCAAAGCGTTTTTGCTTGTTAAAAAAGGATTGCCACTTTCACAATCAATAACATAATTTATTTGTTAAAGCAGAATACGGTGAAGGAAATTTGTTCTTAGGTTGTTAAAAGACTACACGAGAGCATAAAAACATATGATATTTGAACAAGAGTGCAATAGTCACATGACCAGAGATACAAAAGCTTTTGTTAACATGAAATCCTCATTTGCCTCACAAGTTAAATTAGGCAATGGAATGTAAAGGGAAGAAGACAAAGACAACATTGGAGTTACAAAAAAGCAATGAGATAAGGTAATTCATGACACTCTTTAAGTAGAAAAACTAGATGAAATATGTTCAACATTGGACAACTTTTGAATTACGAGTATACTTTTCGAATTGAGAATCGAGAGTGGAGAATTGAGAATTGAAAGAAAACTCAACTTGGTGGCAAGATAAAACGGTGACATAAGTTTGTGTTGTTTGAGAAAGAAACGCCTAAAGAGTTTTTTCCCCTGAAGGATTTTAATACAACAATTTGCATGCTGAATAGATGCAAAACAAAGTTTGTTTGGAACATGATACCATTTGAAGTTTAGAGCAGAAAAACCCTTTTGTGAATCATCTTAAAATTTTTGGGTGTGTTTTTATGCTCAAGTTTCCAAACTAAAGAGAGAACAAAGCTTGAACAGTGGATGATATATCTTTATTTGTAATAGTTTAGTGTCAAATTGGATATGTAGAGTTTACAGTTTAAAGATGAAGGAGGTGATAATCAATTAAGATGTCAAATTTAATGAGAAGACTTCTTAGAATTGGTGGAAATAAAAGGTGGGAGGAGAAAATAATTTCATCAACTATTTTGAAGCAAAGTTCAACATTTGAAAACGAGGAATATGAAAGTAAACAAATAGCCCCAAATATAACAAGTTCTTCACCCTCTCATCAAATACTTATAAATGTATGCAAACACTTATGAATGCTCTAACGTTTTCTTTCCACTTTTCAATGTTGTAGCCCGCAGAAAATCTGGAAGCCGTAGTTTGTAATAAGTTTGAATACCGTAAAACAACCTTGAACGCAGATGCGTTTTCAAACGTGAGTCATCTTAAGTTGCTCAAGATCAATGGTGCATATTTTTCCGGAATCCTGGACTATCTTCCTAGTGAATTAGGATATCTATGTTGGATTGGATATCCTTTTAAGTCTTTGCCATCTCGTTTTGTACCATACAAGCTTGTTTCATTGTCCCTGACTTATAGCAATATCGAGCAACTATGGGACGATACAAAGGTATAGTTACGTATTGTTCTTTTCTGATTTTATATGAACAATCAAAGTATCTAAGCTTTATGATTGTTTTAAAAATTCGATACGTTATGCTATATGAATGTTATGATATATATTCACATGCCATTTCAAGAGATGTATCATTCAACCTGTACAAGTATATGCATGTCAACAAAAGAAAGATAAGTGTCATTATTGACTTTGTTTCCTGTTATTGTCTTTCAGCCTTTACACAATTTGAAGCGTTTGGATCTCTCTTTTTCAGAAGACCTAATCAAGATGCCAGATTTAGGGGAGGCCATAAATCTTGAGTGGCTAAGTCTGAGAAGTTGTACAAAAATAAAGGAGATCCATCCATCCATTGGTCTTCTAAGAAAACTTTCTTATGTGACTTTGGAAGGCTGCGAAAATCTTATAAAGTTGCCACATTTTGAAGAGACCCAAAATCTTAAAATACTAGATCTTGAGAGCTGTATAAAACTGGAGAAGATCCATCCATCCATTGGTCATATAAGAAAACTGAAATTTTTGAACTTGAAAGACTGCGAAAGTCTTACCATGTTACCACATTTTAGAGAGGACCTAAATCTTGAAATTCTAAATCTCCAAGGATGTATGAAGCTGAGGCAGATCAATCCATCCATTCATCATCTAAAAAAACTCACTATTTTGAATTTGGAAGGCTGCAAAAGGCTTGTGAGCTTGCCCTACACCATATTATGCCTCAATTCTCTCAGTTATCTGAATCTATCGGCCTGTTCAAATCTGTGTTATATCCAGTTTTTAGAAGAAGCAAGGGATGAAGGTCATTTGAAGAGGCCTTGTATAGGTGAAGCTTCTCTAAGATCATCCATCATGAAAAGGTGGTTTAAGTGGCCTTTACACTTGTTGCATCCAAGAACACATAAAGATTCAGCTAGCCACTTTTTGCCTTCTCCCAATTTCTCATGCATGCGTGAACTTGATTTAAGTTTCTGCGCTTTACTTGAAATCCCTGATGTTGTTGGAAGTTTTCACAGATTAGAAAGGCTAAATTTAAGTGGAAACAGTTTTTCTAAACTACCAAGCCTGAAGGAGCTTTCCAAACTGTATCATTTAGTCTTAAGGCATTGCGAGCAACTGATATATTTGCCTGAGCTCCCTTCACATACTTACTTGCCATCAGTAATTTACAAACGACCATGGCCAACGACAGAAACTCCAGTATGGACAGACGGTCCACAAAAACAACCTGGACATTATATAAAGTCAGGTTTAGAAGTTTTGAACTGCCCAAAATTAGTTGAGATTGAGAGGGAACGCTGCACGAGAATGACTGTTTCATGGATGATACAAATACTTCAGGTCTGTAGGATCCTTCTTTCTCTTTCTCTATTTTTGTGTGTAAATTCCAGGAACTAACAGTTTTGTCTTTGGTACCAGGCGCAACGCCGCGTAGATCCGTTGTCCATGCCAATGAATCCAATGTTTTCAAGTGTTATTCCTGGAAGTGAAATACCAAGCTTTTTCAACCATCAGGAGTATAGCGGGATATCATGCATTGATGCATCTCGCTATGGGCATAACTATGTGGCTGCTTTGCTTTGTGTAGTATTCGGTGCTCAGTGCAGAAGGGGGATTGTGTCACCAATGTGTCCTTCAAAAGCAAGAGGAATATATAATGGCAGTAAGATTCAGATGGTTCTTCATGATGATCTAGCCATCATGGACAAATTTTCAGATTGCATGTGGATAGCCTTTTTTAATGAACATGAATTCAATCGATGTCAGTACTCATGGTTCTATGATAAAATATTAGCCATAATCGGGAATGACTTTGATATTAATGTGAAGAAATGGGGGTATCGTCTGATATATGATCTGGATCTAGAGTTATCAACCTTAGCAATGATGCATGGTGGAAATTCGTCGGCCTTGAAGAACGAACTTTTGGCAATTGAAGAAAACAAGTAACAACGCTGCATTTCCACTGCAATTTCATGATTCTGTTGGCATGCATATTGTTAGGTTTCGCTATGGCGATAGGATCATTCAAACAAATGTAAAGGAGATATTTTGTTGCAATATTGCTCATGGTACCCATTCAAATGTACGAAGATATTTAGAACTACATTTTTCTGTAACAGTATGTGTGGTTCGTATTACGTTCTGCAGTTTGACAGTTCTGTAGTTTGATTCCCTAAGTCTAGCTTAAATTTCAGTTCCATTTTGTTAGATGGCTTCTTGGTCCTTGTTGGGGGAATTCAGTGATGCATGTTATGAGGGAAATGTTCAATTAAAGAAGTAGTTGAGGTATCATCTCTTCCTTAGTCAACTGTTTTGCAATCTGCTTTGGTATTCTGGTAATTACGTATATAAAAGTACAAATATAATTGTAGGGATATCAGAAAACATCTATTTGGTTATTTTATGAAGTTTCTAGAGAAAAAACATGAAAATAGAACACGAAATAACATCATTTAAATGGTTTTCGAAACAAGGAAACTTCTTTTCTGAAACTGAACGAGAAATTCCTTCCTACTCTTATGTTGCTTCTTTACTATCTTGTTCTACATATATCGTAAGATAATCAATACGATAAAGTGTTCCCTTACTCTGACAAGTTAAACTAGCTGCATTTTGACACCAAAATATGTAAAAAGTCTTTTTCCTATGGAAAAATATGTTCTATGAATGAAGTTGCAAATCACTTAGCATAGTTGCATTAAGTATTGCATTGTATGTAAGTGTCCCTTATTCCCCTCTTCTTGCATAGGATTAATACTAGGACCTCCTAGGAAGACAAAAACACCAAGACCAGTAATGTTTGTACATCGTGAATTGCAACTTGTAACATGATGCCATTTCTGTGAAAATTAGAAAAAAAAAATGTAAAAGGGACGCGTTAAATAATACTCTAACCCATTTAAGTATAATTTTAAAAGATATATTTTCTACTTTGATAAATTTTGTATCATGTTTTTGTTAAAAATTTGAGTGAGTTTAATGTTTAGTGAAACACAAGAAAGATAAACTACGTATAAGGAGAAACATGATAGTTTGTTATATGGTGAACCCAAAAGAGAACTAAGTTATTGAAATAATAGAAAAAAGTATGCGACACCTCTGCTCTGCTCTGCTCTTGACAGAGTCAACCGAACCGAGCAAATAAATAGGAATAAGAAGATATAACCAGGATGACATGATCTTCCTATCTTCTATGATTGGATCCATCATATGTGCCAAAACAAAGAAAGATCATTCTTGGTGCACTCTATCCACTACTGCTGCCACGTAAGATTCCAAGTGCATGACTCCTCTTTTGATGACAGCTCTTCTATTATAGGTTCGGCCAACCTTTCAAAGTCTTTCTTCTCTTCAGAGTTTTCTTTCAAACTCGCTAGAAATCATATTTACAGCCTAAGTTAGTCAAGTCAAAGGAAGATTTAGTGGATCTCTCATGTCTATAAGGTTAGTGTATCTCTCATAAGTGCATCACACAAAAGAAGAAAATCGGCATGGCTTAAGTCTCACAAGGGTTTAAAAATCTAAAAACTGATCTAAAACTAATCCTATCATGAACAACTACTCTATCTATTAATGACTGACTTATACTAAAACACTTAACCCCTATCAATCTAAGAATTGGCAGTTTAATAGTGTGCTTAAAAAGAGAACAACGAAATCTATCAAAATTTTGAAAACAAAATCTGGTTAAAAAAACTCCAAACAACAACTAAACAAAGTTAAATATAGTAAAGACTGTCAAAACCTTTACACACTGCTCAAAACATTAAAAGAAACATATTTGCAAGTTAGAAACAACAAAAGAAACAAACTTGCATTCAACCAATTATCAAGCATATGCACAACCATCAAGTCATCTCATGTTTCATGACATATCATACACACATATAATTATAACACCATGCCACATGTTCATATATGCACACAAATTTAAATAATTAAAACATCACATTAATGGAATACTGTTGGGATTTTTAGAACTTTTGAAAATATGAGAAATATATGTGATATGTTATACGGAGGAACATATTTCTGTATTTTATTGATATACCCTATATATAGAGCAAAATATAACAAATATCAAGTATAAAATATTTAGAATATCTCATTCCTAATATAAAATAATAACTAATTTCCTAAAACTGAAACATATATTTAAAACTGAAATATTTCCTAAAAACTAATTTAAATAAAAAAGATATTAAGTAATATTCTCAACATTCCTCCTTGCTTAATATCTGTTTATTTAAATTTTATATCTTCATATTTGATTATCCATCTTTTGATGCTTGATTTTCTCTTCTTTTTGTGCTTGTAATATTTGTTTTTCTCTTTCTTCCATGGCATCACATCTTTCTTCAATTTGGCATCATCCTTCATATTTCTTCTTATATCAGCATCATCTACTTTTTCTTTTTGTCCGATGTGGATTTTATTGGAGTGGCATTGGACCTTTTATGAATATTAGAATGTGAACCTCCATCTACTTTCTTCACTTTGACATCTACTCTCTTCCAGATATATTTATCTTCTAATTTTGATCGTTCTTTCATGCTCACTTTCTTTGTATCAAACTAGTATTTCTACCCTACAACGCACGGGATATCAAATTTTAAAATTAAAAATTATATTATATTTATAAAATTAATTTGAAATTATAAAAGTATAACTAAATTTAATATAAATTTTATTTTATAAAATTCAATAATAATATTTTAATTGATTTTATAATAAAAATGTATTTTAGTTATTTATATATATTTTTAATAAAATGTATTATATATAACTATTTTAAATAATATATAAAGATTTAGTTAATTAAAATTAAGAAATCAAATTTAATTTTGAATGAAATATTGAGTAAAAAATGTAGAAAAATATAATAGTTGTTTCTCTAATAATAAAAATGATGGACGATATAGAAATTATTGAGTAGACTTAATAAAGATACAAACATGAGACGATACAAAAAATGTGAAGAGTAAACGATATAAAGCTACAAATGATAGATCGTGCATATAAATGTAATGTTTAATTAGTCAGATAGTACTCTTTCTCTTCAGATGTGTTAGTTTGGTACTCACTTTTAACTTTTAAAAATGTGTCAATCTAATCCCAACTTTTAAAAAAATGTCTCAATTAGGTTCCTTTCACTCTTGTAAGTCATTTTAAATATCGATATCATTAATGACGTTAATACTTTTTTTCTCCAAGAGACCTGATTGAGACATCTTTTCCAAAGTTAGGACCCAATTGACACCTTTTTAAAAGTGGGTATGAAACTGACATATCTAAACAAAAATGAGTATTATCCGACTAATTACACCTAAATATAAATAGTAGATTCTTTAAAGATACAAATGTTAGACTGCAAACAAAATATAAATAGTAAACAATCAAAACTTACAAAATGTAGACTATGTAAACAAATATAAATAGTACACTATGCAAAAATACAAAGGTTAATGTTTGATAGACTCTTCTATTGGAGTCCTTTTTTCACAATTTTTTTGGATTTTGAATTTCAAATTTTAACTTTGCTCCCATATTTTATAGCTTTTAAAATTTAGAATTTAAATTCAAAATTTATTACTATATATTTTGAATTTCAAATTTGACAATATATATCCTAATTTAGAAAAAAATATTCAAATCGAGAATTTAGTGATTTTTATATCTTTAAAAATTTTAAGAATGTATAACTTTAACTTGTAATGATATACCAATATCTATGTTATAAAAATTATTTTTTAAATTATTGTTTAAGTTTGTGTAAAATGTCAAAAATATACGAAAATTATTTAAAAATTCAAATTTAAATTTTACAATTATATATTTATTATTTTACACCATATTTTAATTATTTTTACTATTATTATTATATTAGGACTAATATGTTAATATATTATTATATTATTAAGAACCATAGAGCTTTTGTTCCTAAATATTATATTACTTATTTATTTTCTATATCATATTTTTAACTTTTATTGTTTTTAATTGTGAATTTTAATGTATTTTCATTAAATTTTTTTAATTTATCATTTTTTTAGATTTTGATAATATATAAAATACGAACATTTCTTATAAGTTAAAAATATTTGAAAGTTGTTTAGAGACATTATAAGAATCTATTGAAAAACCTACACTATTTTACAATTTTTTTTGAATGTTAAAATTTAAATTTTATTGGTATATTTTTGGTTTAATTAGTCAAATAGTACCATTTTCATTCTAAAGTTTCAATTTGGTAATTGCTTTTAGAGGAAATGTTACTGTATATATTTCGAATTCCAATTTTTACAATATATGAATCTTAATCTTGCAATAATATTGAAATTGAAATAGTTAATTAATTCCATATCTTTAAAAGTTTAAAAATTTTATAATTTTTATTTTTTACCTTAAATTTTAATTATATTAATATTATTATATTTTATATTTACATTATTACATATTATTATATTTTATAATATATTATTATATCATTATGGGTCATCAAATTTTTTGAATATTTGAATTTATATATTTTTATCAGAAATATTAAAGTATTTATTACAAAAATTAACTTTTTGTATATATTGTTCATTTGAAATTTGAATCCAAAATTTATTAATATTATTATATGTATTATGATTATTTTTTCACAACTTAAAAACGATATTATTTTCAATGAATTAATTTTGAAATTTATTCTAAAAACACACGGAAGGAATATATTACCTAATATTATCTATTGCTTGATGTTTAAAAAAGGTTTAATTATGCCTTTGGTCCCCATTTTGGAGTCAAAATCTCAAAATGGTACCCAAATGTTTAAAAGTCTCAAAATGGTCCCCTTTTTTGTTGAAACGTCTCACGTTTGCCCTTGCCGTTAAGTCAACGTTGACGCCGTTAGAGGGAGTGCCACGTGTCAGTTCCTCGATTTTTTGAATTTTTTTATTAATTTTTTTTTGAATTTTTTTT
>Ga0214544_1010957_pt1 | contig 12937 bp, 11 predicted proteins | sample CNSS3metaG_FD_160074 | JGI IMG/M metagenome (GOLD analysis project Ga0214544, IMG submission 160074) | Root nodule microbial communities from cowpea collected in UCLA plant growth center, Los Angeles, California, USA - CNSS3 | ecosystem: Host-associated > Plants > Roots > Nodule | place: USA...
TAATTTATTGTTTCTTCCTACTTTTTAATTGATTACTCATAAAAATAATAAAACTATACATATTTTAATTTATAATTTATAAAAGTGTGAGTACTCGTACATGTAAAATTTCACTAGTTTGAATAATATAAATTTATAATAATATTATAATTTAAATTATTAAATTTATAATTAAATTTAATTAATAATTCAAATAAAATAATATATAAAAATAATAGATATTTAATTTAAAATATTAACTAATTAAAATTTATATATAAAATTAAGTGTATTTTTAATAAATATTAATAAAAATAAAGTTAATAAAAATAAAAATTGATGAAAAACTCAGTGATGATATCAAAATTTATAATCCACTCTGCGTTAATTTTATCTAAAAAAAAAATGTAACACTCTATTTATTTAATGAAGCTAAATAAAGGATATGTCATACAGTATAATATAAGAAGCGAGAATAAAAGAGTATAACGCTAGTCCTACAGATATCTCAATTACTTAAAGGACGAACAAAAGAGGCACACCACAATGCCAGGTACAAGGTAAGGTAAGAAAGTGATAATGACTTAAACAAATTCGCAAAGAAAACAATACATGGGCCTTAGCCCCAAATGAAAAGCCCAAAAGCAGAAGTCAATCCAAAGGCTAAGCAGTAGAACCATCACCTCCTTGTTGACCATGGGTGTTCCTCGCATCTGCTCACGTTAACAAGTTGATCATCGTAAAAGAGAGAGAGCCACACAACAGGACACACAACAAAACAGAAGGGTAAGCTAGAGCCAAAAGTGGTTTTATCATGCAATTAGATATTCTTTCGCAGTCAATTATACACACATCATCCAAGCATGTTATGACTCCTCAATTCAATACACTAAGACTCGACTCGACTCATCCGGATACATATAACTTGATCGGATTCAGCGGATGCTTGCACTTGTGGTGGATACCTCTGCTCATCCCCGAGCTGCTCACCCCCGAGCTATGTGTTACAAGTATTACAATGAATCAATTCCCTCACACACAAGGTTAGCCCTTAATGAGTTCCAGGCCTCCTACTACTTTCACCACAGGAGTCAGTCTGCTCTAAGTGAGACTAACTGACGCCTTAGAGTGTCAGGATGCAATCCTTACCTTGAATCATTACCAAGTTATATAGATGGGGCACCACCATGGACACCCACTAATAGGGGTCATGGAATTACGTCCCAACCACTGAAGCACGACCCTGAAATCCCACCTAGAGATTTCCAAGGTATTACGTACTGACACGGACCAAGCATACCAGACGAATCAAGAAAGAGTTATCACACATATACATATACATCACATACTAGCTCTTGATAATTCACCTATTTCATTTCTTTCTCAGTGGTTCCATACCCATCCTTTTCTCTCAAACCATAGTTATAGGATCTTAGTTCATGCCACTTTAACACCAACCATCTCATTTAGTTTACATGCCAAGTTCATACCATACCCATCATTCACCGTCCATAATCATATCACTCATATATAGCAGTTCATCACATGTTTTTCATCATAACAATCACACCCAACCAAGTACCAATCATCCAAGAACAATAAACAACCAAGCACCACACTGCCCTCGCCCAACTCCTCGCTCAGGCTGAAGGGTCTCGCTCAGGCGAGAGGCTCTCGCTCAGGCGAGCCCCCTTCGCCTAGGCGAGGGCTCGAAAAGGGGAACAGTAGCCTCATGCGGGATCTCGCTTAGGTGAGACCCATCTCGCTTGAGTGACTGCTCGCGTGAAGCAGCTTGGGCGAGCCTTTGTTGATCTCGCCTAGGCGAGACATGCTCACTTGGGCGAGAAAACCAGAGTTCACCACTATTCTCGCGTGTACAAGCATACAACAGCCCACACATGGTTCAATAATGTCGTTCACACATTCGTATTAGCACACCAAGCATGTTATAACTATAAAACAGTAGCATAAACCGAATACACACAACAAAAGGGTGAACCCTAGCTTCCCTTACCTGGAAAAGGGCTAACAAATGGGTTCTTGGGTGCGAACAGAGAAACATAGTAGCTCCTAGAGCAGTTCAGTGAGCTAGAAACACAAGAACAAAGAGACACGAAGCTACTCAGTATGACCCTAGTTGGAACTCGAAGCAACTGTGCTAAACAAGAGAGGTATGGGATGAGAGGTAACTTACGTGGAACGAAACTGGCTCGAACAAGTGCGATAGAGGCCCAAGACTGAACCCTAGCGGAGAGGGTGATGGCTGCTCAAGGAGTTAGGAAATCTGTTTCAGCAAAGTGAGAGGAAAGTGTGAGTTAAGGCAGACTTAGGGTCTGGTTCCCCTTGGGCCAGCCCTTAGACCCAACTCACATGGGGCAGCCCTTTAATTTAGGGCAGAAAGAAATATGACATTTTAATGGGCCTTACAAAAAACAGGTCAAATAAAATTAATCTATTATCTATCTTATTATTTCAATTTTTGTTATATATATAAAATATATTTTGAAAATAATAAACATTTAGAACAGCTAAAGTTATATTAAAATTAGATATACAGGATAAAGATTAAATTAGCCATTTAGTCTGGTGGAGAAATTATTTAAGTAAGTTTTTTTTTTCAATTAAGTTTTTTCTAACGTCCTATTTAGTAAAAAAAATACTATTAAAAAAATATCATATATTTTAATATAAAGAAAAATAAAAAAGAGTTATTCAAAATAAAAATAAAAAATATGATATATAAGGCACAAACAACTCAAAGGAAAATTATGAATATAAAAAAGGAGTTCTTTCTTTAAAAAAAAAAATACTAAGCTAGTGAATTTAAATTAATCAAACAATAATTAAGTTATCTCAATATAAGTGTATAAGTATTATGTAGTACAGTTAGATATGTATAAGTTATGAGAAGAAAAAATATATAAAAGATGTGTTTGACAAAAAGTAATTAAAATATAGTTTTCATATTCATCTATTGGAATCTTGTTCAATATATAGAATACAATATCCCATAATATAAGGAGAAAAGTAAAACCTAATATATCATTATAGTACATAAATATTTGATAATAATACAAAAGAATAAAATATATGATATTTCCAACAATAGAATTAAAATTAGGAGATATAAGATATCTCTAACACCCCTCTCAAGATGGACATGAAGCTTATGTAGGCCCAGCTTGAAAGTAGTAGTTTTTGGAGAGTAGCCGGATGAAAAGAATCTTTAGAACGCGAGAATTTTGAGAATGCGAGGACCTTGAGAACGCGAGGACCTTGAGAACGCGAGAACCTTGAGAGATTGGTTTGAGAAGGCCGAAAACTTGAGAAAGCTGAGAACAAGAAAGTCGAGAACTTGAGAAAACTGAGAACGAGAAATCTAAGAACTTCGAAAAACCGAGAACTTGAGAAAAAATGAGAACTTGAGAAAAACGAGAACTTGAGAAAAACGAGAAACTTCAAGAAATTCGAGAACCTTAAGAAGTTGAGACGGTGAGAAAGTCAACATCGTGAGAAAACAGTCCCTTCACGGGGTTTGTGGGAGAACCAGAGGATGAAGTAGGATTCGCCATGGCAAGAAATCAATAAAAAATGAGAAATTGCGAAAGGTATTTTTTTTCTCATCTGATACCATGTTAGATATCAGAGAAGAGAAGGTAATGACACTGGTAGCATATTAGATATGTATAAGCTATAAGAAGGAAAAATATGCACAATAGGTGTTTGATGAAAAGCAACTAAAATATAGTTTTCATATTGATCTATTGCAAACTTGACCAATATATAGAGTACAATATCCCATAACATAAGAGAAAAAATAAAACCTAATATATCATCATAGTACATGAATATTTGATAATAATACAAGAGAATAAAATATATGATATATCCATCAATAGAATTAAAATTAGGAGATATATGATATCTCTAACAAGTACTAAGCACAAAAGACACTCTAACTCAATTATTCGGATACATGTAATGAAATCGGAATCACTAGGAACTTGCACTTGTGGTGGTCTTTACTGCTCTGCACAACCATTGCCAATGGATTTCATCCTACCACACACAAGGTTAATCCATGATCATCTAAGGTCATTCATTATCTTGCCTTATACTAGGAACTCATGCTACTTTTACCACATGAACCATTTTACTATATATAAGTTTGAATGATCATTAAAGTGTCAAGATGTAACCTTACTTGAATCCATAAATTATTTCATACACTACATTACAACCAAAAGAATTACTCCATGAAATTCCCTTATATTCCACATTTTATTTCAAAATCAATCATATCTCATAACAACATTGTTAGTTTTGAAATGGTTGAAAAGCCAAGAAGGGGGGGTTGAATTGGCTAGTTAAAAATTTAGGCTATCCTTACAAGCTAAAAACCACCTTTAATTGAATCAAATAGATCACCAAGTTAGGATGCAAACAGTACTTAACTATACACTTTAATTCGATAAAAAACAGAGTTAACAGATTGATTTTACTAAACAGATTCTGTTCTGGTATAATCAATCAATTGAAATTGAAAAATAGTCGACTCAAATACTGGGAAAAATGCAGAAATGCGAATTTAAATTTTAAACCAGAAACAATGCTCAAGAATGATCAAGATCAGTTCCAAATGATTATACAAACATGCTTAATGCTTCAGATGCTATGAAAACATGCAAGAACATGAAAAAGATGATTAAAGCACAAGTTCTTGAAACTTTAAAATGAAAATGCAAGAGAGAAAGGTTAGAGAAGAGAGGACACCACGAATTTTTATATTGGTTCACTCAAACCTGAGCTACATACAGTTTGTCAAGGCAACCTTAGCTTGACTTTGCACTATTTCAAAAGTTTTACAAAGTATCCACCCTTACATTTCCAAAATATGCAAAAACACCACAAAAGACTCTTGAATCACACAAGAACCACACCAACACAACAAGAACCCTCTTGTAGACTTGGAAAACCACCAGGCACACACACAAAGCTTGAGAAAGATCAAACCTTAGTGGTAGCACAACCTTGCCTACCACAAACCACTTTCTCCAAGCTTCAAACCAAGCCAAAAGCTCTAAAATTGATCCAAGATCAATCTTCAACAGCTGCAACACCTATAATCACGAAGGAGAGAGTTTCCACAAGTTTCTTGAACCAAATCGTGCTCTAAAATGATCAACAGACCTCTCTTTCGAAAATCACAGCTTTTATAGTCAAACTGTTACGAAATTCAACAGGTTGATTTTCAAATCAATCGGTTGATTTCACTTGTCTTAAGTGAAATCAGTCGATTAAAAACTAAATCAACTGATTAAATTTGTTGCTGTTTAAGTGAAATCAGTCAATTAAAAACTAAATCAACTTATTGAATTTGTTGCAGTTTAAGACTACTGCAGCCAACCTTTTAACCTGTTAAAAAGCCATTCAATAGATTAAAAGAGACATTTTAACCTGTTGAAAAACCATTCAACAGATTAAAAACACAACAAAGACCAAACTACATCTAATGAATGCTTTAAGGTCTACAACATGAATTACAAACTACAAGTACACTTTCTTAATGATGTAACTACATGGAGAGCACACATTCCAGCCTTGATCACCATGGATATCATCAAATCTCATTTCCTTCATCAATGTAGGCTTCATTCCAATGGTTATGGCTTCAAGATAGTTCAAAAGAGCTTCATTCAATCTTCATCAAATCTTCAAGAAGCAAACCACCTTGGCTTCTCATGTCAATAATACATCAAGTCAAGTCTCACACATCATATTTCATAATTTCATGTAATAAGCATTATGAAACATCAATGTTTATGAACAACTAGTAAAATTTCATGAAACACAAAAAAAAAACACAAATGTGACATATAACAGTGAGGAGGTGAGAGTTCAAGTCAGAAGTGAAGAAAATAAATAGAATATTCCACAAGTAACCTGTGGATTTTACTACAATCTGTGGATTTGGATACAATATGTAGATTTGGAATTTTTAACTTACGCGGAGGAAGGAAACATTCAGTAGCATTCGAAGAAGACTCTACGATGATACCAAATTTGGCCTTTATTTAAAAAATGATGAAAATCAGAGGGAGGAAGAATCCAAGTTTAGCTGAAATGGAGAAAGGAGCAAATGTTGAGACGAGTGTGCATGAGGGCAAGACAAGGTTCTATTTTATTTGTTACACTGGAAAGGCTAGATTGTGTTGAAAGGGGGAGCCTGCTCAATTTAACAAAGCTGATTTTGATATGTCCAATGTCATACAAAAACCCTGTATCACTACTTTAGGCTTAGTCTTGAACTTATCATTTGTATAGGTGATGTATATATAAGATTACATATAAGCCAAGCTTGAACTGTATAGATTAGATACTAGACTCTTGAATATGTCAAATGCAGAACTCGTTAATGGATTAGATATTTAATTAATGGATTATTAGAAGGCACTACACTGATGCAGTGAAAAATTCACCCACGATAATCGATTAGGTAAATTTCCTAATCCACTAATCTCATCAGCATAACTCTGATTTAAAAACAAATCTAAAATCAACCACAAAATTACGCATCACTGAACTAAGAAGAGATTTTTCTAAGAGATTGAGATACATAGAGTTCTTGCATTCTTGGGAGATCATTCTATTGGGCATTCAAGAAGATTGACGATGGATTCAATCTTGGATGGTCAAGCTTGGCATTAGGATTGAATGTCACATCTGCATATTCATATAGGTGTATTCGTTCCTTGTTTTTCTTTTGGATTGTATTCCTATTCACTGTTGATTCACTATGTGAGTGAAGGTCTATGTGCAATTATGTGGAGGCAGTGCATCTAGGGGGAGTTCTTGATTTGTAGATCAAGCTCCTTAGTCTTTAGGGTCTTAAATTATATATGTGTTCTTGTAATTCTTGTAACTCTACTAATTTAGTGAAATCCTCCTAAGCTCGGGTTGCTTAGGAGAAGACTGGAAGTAGATTCATCTTGAATCAAACCAGTATAAAAATTATTGTCTGTTCTTGTTTCTTTCATCTTTTATGCCATTCATTTTTTGTGTGGGATGCTATGGTAAATGGACATTTTCAACCAGTTAAGACTGCGGAAGGCAAAACTGTCCCCAAAGAGGTCTCTCAGTGGACTCCTAATGAAAATAAGAGCGCACACTATGATGTTAGAGCCAAGAACATTATATCTTCCGCACTAACTTTGGATGAATTTTACAAGGTCTCTCTGTGTGAATCGGCTAAGGAAATGTGGGATGTCTTGGAGGTAACCCATGAGGGCACTGATGAAGTGAAGAGGTCAAGGAAGAATATTCTCATTCAAGAGTATGAAATGTTCATAATTAAGGCAGGAGAAAGCATATGTGATGTTCAGAAAATATTTATACATATAGTAAATCACCTTTTATATCTTGGCAAAACATTTGACAAGGAAGAACTCAACATCAAAATATTGAAGAGTTTAAATAGAACATGACAACCCAAAGTAACAATGATATTTGAATCCAGAGATCTGACTAGCATGAACATTGCCACTCTCTTCAGAAAATTGAGGGAACATGAACTAGAGATTGGGAGACTCAAGGAAGAAGAAGATGGACAAAAGAGGCACACCATCGCCTTGAAGAGTGTAGTGAAGACTGCATCAAAACCCAAAAAGACATAATATGCATATGACTCTAACGACTATAATTCATACAGTGAAGGCCTAAGTTTAATGGTAAAGGGATTTTCAAAATATCTAAAGTACAAGAGTAAGGCTAAAAACAACTCTACAGGAAATAAAAGATACTCTAGGAAGCAAGAGTGTTCCGTCACTCCAACCTACTATGAGTTTGGCAAAAAGGGACACATTAAACTAGACTGCCCTGTACTCAAGATGAAGTAGAATTTGGAAGAGAAAAGTGAGGCAAATAAGTACATGAAGAAAAATAAAGCTTACATTGCCTGAGAGGATAATGACTCCAGCACATCCAGTGAGTCTGATGAGAGCACCGAGGAAGAAACCAATCTATGTCTGATGGCTGGAACGAGATCCTCCAAGAGCAGTGTGAGTAGTTTCAAGTCCAATCATGATGAAAATAACTACTATGAATTACTTGATGCATTTAGTTAACTGTATGATGAAGCCACAAGATTGCAACAGTCAAATAATAGGCATAAAGGAGAAAATAAATGGCTAGAGGGAAAAATAAAGCAACTAGAAAAGGAGAATGAAAATCTGGCAATGAGCCTTGAAAAACTAGAAAAAGCTGAGAAAGACTCTAGGTCTAAATATGGCACAAGCTCTCTCAAATGTGAAAACTACCCAAGACAACTAGAAAAGATAAATTATGTAATGAAAACTCTCTCAAAATTCACCTTAGGTAGATCAAATCTTGATGCAGTGTTAGGATCTCAAAGAAGTTTTCTAAGTAAAGAGGGAATAGGCTATAATGGCAAATCTAATCGATTAGGCACTAGAAATTTCTGAATATAAGCAAACCATCACCTATCACTTGCACTTACTATTCTGAACTTGGTCATGCTTCAAATTCCTGCTATTTCAAAATTGTGAAGTTCTTAAAGGGAAATTTAACCGGGTACCCAAAGGAACCAAAAAATTACCTAACACAAAAGGACCCAAGTTTAACTAGGTACCTGCTTCCTCTCAATGATCTGGTTTGCAGGTGAGTCTTAAGGCTAAGCAATCAATGTGGTACCTGGACAGCTGATGCTCAAGACACATGACGGGCGATATCAAAAAGTTCAGCAACATCTCTCATAAAGTGAGTGGACATGTCACATATGGTGATAATAATAGAGGTAAAATATTAGGTACAGGTAAAGTGAGATCCCCCTCTACTGTTGAAATTGAGGACGTGTTATTGGTTGATGGATTCAAGCACAATTTGCTTAGTATAATTATGTGATAAAAACTTAAAAGTAACCTTTGAAGTTAATCATTACTTGATCTGTCATGCCTCATCAAATGAACTAATTTTTGTTGGAAAAAGGATTTAGAACATATACATGGTAGATTTTGAAAATACTTCATTTGATTCATTTGCTTGCTTATTTGGTAAAAATGATGAACCTTGGATTTGGCACAAGAGACTTGCACACATACACATGGCACATCTAAACAAGGTTGTTTCAAAGCATTTAGTCATTGGTTTGCCTCACATTAAATTTCAACAAGATAAGTTGTGTGATGCATGTCAAAGAGGTAAACAAGTAAAAACATTCTTTTAAGTCAAAACAATGTATTTCCACTGCTAATCCATTAGAACTAATACATATGGATCTGTTTGGGCCATCTAGGACCAAAAGCTTAGGTTGAAATTACTATGCACTAGTGCTAGTTGATGACTACTCACGGGTTACCTGGACCTTCTTCATCTCATCTAAAAGTGACACCTCCCAAGTCTTAAGAAAATTTGCCAAAGTTGTCTAAAATGAAAAAGATCTAAAAATCAAGTCTATTAGAAGTTTTCATGGGGTGAATTTCAAAATGAAATCTTTGAAAGGTTTTGTGAAAAACATGGCATTTCTCATAATTTCTCAGTACCTAGAACACTATAAAAAAATGGTGTTGTAGAAAGAAAAAAAATATATCTTTAGAAGAATTGGCAAGAACAATGCTCAATGAAAACTCCTTACCAAAATATTTTTTGGGTAGATGACGTGAGCACAAACTGATATGTGCTAAATAGAGTCTTGATAAGACCTATTTTGAAACTCACACCCTATAAAATCTTCAAAGGAAGAAAATAAAATGTTTCCTATTTTAAAGCATTTGGTTGTAAGTGCTTTAAACTAAATAATGGCAAATATAACCTTGGCAAGTTTGACTCTAAAGCCGATGAAGGCATCTTTCTAGGTTACTCCTTGACAAGCAAAACTTATCGAGTCTATAACAAAAGAACATTAACCATAGAGGAATCCATTCATGTTGCATTTGATGAGCATAATGAGAGTAACATTAACGCATCTAGACCAAGAAATAATGCATATTTAACTAAAATAGGTGCAAATTTGACAAGGGAGACCTTTGAAATTTAAGCAGAAAAGCAACCTATAGATGCAACTCCACATCATGCGGCTAAGCTACCCAAGGACTGGTCAGTTCCTAAAAACATGTCTCTTGAGAACATAATAGGAGACATTTCCAAGGGAGTATCCACTCGAAGACAACTCAACCATTTTTTCTTGAATTTCCAAGGGCCTTTATGTCCTTAATTGAACCAAAGACAGTAGATGATGCGCTAATCGATGAAAATTGGTTTCTAGCAATGCAGTATGAGTTGGATCAGCTCAAGAGAAATGACGTCTAGGACCTAGTTCCAAGAAACAAAGCTCAACAAGTCATAGGAACAAAGTGGGTCTTCAGAAACAAATTGGACGACTCTGGCTCCATAATAAAAAATAATGCTAGATTGGTAAAGAAAGGGTACATTCAAGAAGAAATAATTGATTATGGTGAAACCTATGCCCCCGTAGCTCGTCTCAAAGGTATCAAAATCCTACTAGCCATATCATCAATGTTAAATTTTAGACTCTTCCAAATGGACATGAAAAGTTCCTTTCTTAATGGATTCATCAAGGAAGAAGTCCATGTGGAACAACCACCAGGATTCAAAGACTTTGAGTTCCCAAATCATGTGTATAAATTGAAGAAGGCTCTATATGGATTAAAACAAGCTCCAAGATCATGGTATGGAAGGCTAAGTGAGTTCTTGATGCAAAGTGGTTTTGAAAGGGGTAAAATAGACTCTACTCTATTCATCAAAAAAGCTGAAAATGATCTGTTTTTTGTTCAAATCTATGTGGACGACATCATATTTGGCTCCACTAGTTCTCTTCTATGCCAAGAATTCTCTTAGTGCATGCAGGAAGAGTTTGAGATGTCTATGATGGGAGAGTTTCACTTCTTTCTTTGACTCCAGATAAAACAAGGAAAGTATGGTCTCTTCATTCATCAATCAAAGTACTACACTGAATTGTTGAAAAAGTTTCAAATGGAAAGCTGCAAAGAATCCCCAATCCCCATGGCCACAAACTGTTATTTAGATGTGGATGAAGCTGAAACAACGGTTGATCAAACTAAATATCAAGGTATGATTGGGTCACTACTATACTTGACTACTAGTCACCAAAATATTATGCATAATGTGTGTGTGTGTGTCAGATTCCAATCTTGTCCCAAAGAGTCCCATCTAATTGTTGTTAAAAGGATACTTAAATACCTAAAAGGAACTAGAAATCTAGGACTGTGGTATCCTCGTGGGGCAAATATCTTACTAACAAGGTATAACGATTTAGATTTTGGGGGGTGCAAAACAGATAGGAAGAGCACTAGTGGAAACTGCCATCTATTAGGATGCTCTCTAGTTTCATGGCATTCCAAAAAGCAAGCCTGCGTTTCTCTTTCCACCATTGAGGTAGAGTACATCGTTGTTGGCAACTACTGTGCACAGTCCATCTGGATTAAAAACCAGTTGGAAGACTATGACATTCATCTAGAACAAATCCCTCTTAAGTGTGACAACATTAGTGCTATAAATCTCATAAAAAAATCATGTTTTGCACTCTAAGACCAAACACTTTTAAATTAGACACCATTTTATTAGAGATCATGTGTCCAAAGGGGATTGCAAGGTTAAATACATTGGCACTCAAAATCAGCTAGCTGATATCGTTACGAAGCCCTTAGCACGAGAAAGGTTTTACACTCTCATAAATGAATTGGGCATCCTAGACATTGCATGCTCAAATTGAGCATTTGCATATTTTAATCCATTAGATTTGCCTCAAATCGATTAAGTTTATGATTTTATGTTTTTTATTGTGTGTTTACAAAATGCTTACCTTGATTACTAATACTTTCTTTTGTTGTTATGCATGTGTTGAATAATTGTTTGTCTTTGCTTATGTAATTAAAGTCCCTATCTTGCTTGCTACTTAAAAACTCTATGCTATTGTGCATTCTGTGTGTTGCCTGCTAATTACTCCATTAAGTAATTTTCTAATCGATTATTGTATTTCTGCTCCACCCTTTGTGCATTTGCCTGTAAGATAATCGATTAGCATGTATCCTAATCCATTAACTTAGTGTTGTCCTTCCACATAGCAATTTTTCACCTTAAAAGAACTAGTGGCTTACTGTGTTAAAACGCATAGTTTCACCTAGCTATCATAATCTCTCTACCCTCAATTGCCTAGGTCACACCCTTTGACCCCTCACTCGCACCACCATTGACCCTCATTCCCTCTAAACCCTCATTCTCCTTGCCAACTCCTCTATGGCGTACTCATCCTCTACCTGCAAGCGCATCAAGCGACTCCCCCAAACTTAAAACCTTGTTTGTCCTCAAGTAAAAAGGTAACTTGGCCTAGATGAACAACACAATTGCAATGATCTAGCAACTCAAGAGAACATAGTTAAACAACCAAAACATATATAAATTGTGCTTGCTCTTATTTGAAAGATTGTTTGGCACATGTGTTTCATTAGCAAGGCAAGCTAAAGTCATGGTGCTCACAACAAAAGTTTCACAAGCGCATGCAAAAGTTTATAAGCGATCAACAATCATGGCAAAATGTTTCCTTGATCAATGGGAACCACTTCTCACAAGAACAAGTGTTTCACTCAAGCCCACTAGTGTATGGATATAAACAACATTCTCTCCACCATCACAATGTCACACAATTCAACTTTGCTTTTTGTTCAAAATGGCTAAAACTTTTACAAGCATGCTATGATCACAAGGTCTTTTATGGCTTGTATCGTGGCTAGGCTAAGAAGGAAATTTGGTTTTTCAGGATAACAAAAGTACCTTGAGCTAAGAGAGCAACTAATCAAATCATGAAAGTATTTTTTTTCTCCCTTCTCTATTGAACAAATGAAACCAATTCCCAACTTGCTTGCACCAATTTTTTTTTTTTTTTTGATTTGAATTTAAACAAAAA
>Ga0214544_1010958_pt1 | contig 12934 bp, 7 predicted proteins | sample CNSS3metaG_FD_160074 | JGI IMG/M metagenome (GOLD analysis project Ga0214544, IMG submission 160074) | Root nodule microbial communities from cowpea collected in UCLA plant growth center, Los Angeles, California, USA - CNSS3 | ecosystem: Host-associated > Plants > Roots > Nodule | place: USA...
AAAAAAATATTTATATATATATATATATATATATATATATATATATATATATATATATATATATATATATATATAATTCTTTGCTGATAAAAAGAAAACAGATTTGGAATGTGTTATAAAACCGGATTTCGATATCCTGTTGATAGCCGAAAAATCTCATTTCCTGAACAACCTCATTTTATTATATAATTTCCCATCATTTTCATGCTCAATACACCAGTAGAAAATAATAAACAGGCAAAAAAACTGAGTAGAAATGATTTAAGACATGCAATCTAATCCAGGAGAAATCAACCAATTGAATAGCCAATATATCATGTAGGGAAAATGTCATGAAACCTGAGTTCTAGGGGATAAAATTTTAGATTCATCTACTAAACGGAAAATTGGTTTAACTATTGTATGGACTGGACATAACAGTACAACAACTTTTAATTCAGGGAGATTAATATTCCCCGAAAAATATATGGTACAACAAGTTTTAATTTGTGGGGAATAATATTCCCCGGATAAATGAAATTATCTGCGATTGTAAGGTGGTGGCATTGCATCCTTGTTCCGTCGTCTATCTAATGAAGAATAGTGATTGGACGAATGATGGGCATGCTCCCGGTGCCCACTTGCGTTGTTTCGGCTGTGGTGACTAACTTCATGACGATGCCTCGAATGGTAATTTCTTTCATGATGATATGATCTAGAGTTATGATAGTCATCTTTTTGGTTAGAATTTGATTGCTGACCTGGTGGGAGGTTTTGTTTAGTAGGAACAGCATCGTGTCCTGGGCGTGATTCATAAGACACTGGTTCTCGATGACCCATTGGTGCGGGATAAGATTTAGGAGGTCCATTATGCGGCCGGTGGCGGTAACCAGTAGTGTCAACCTTTGCCTGTAAGGAATTCACCACAAGTCTATGTGCAGCATCACCAAGCTCTCGACCAGTAATAGATCCTGGAGGGTTTTTCCTGAAACAAATCATAAGTTTAAATTGGATTCTGTGACTAATGAGTTATATTAAAGTAGAAATAGGACGGAAAATTGGCAAAAATCAGAGAAACCCATGACGAAGTAAATCCCCTCAAATGGGATGAAGCCAAAGGATTTGTGGTTTTTTATTTTTATTTATTAAAAAGTTTAATAAATATTTAGAACACGAAATTTAAAAATAAACTGTTAAGAAAAAAGATGTTTAGTTTTGTAATTAATATAAAATACTTTTGATAATTTATTTATTCATTTATTTTCAATTTTTGATTTATCCACATTACACTTTTTTACTTTATTTCTTATTTTTCTTTAGTTATTTTCATTTCATTCCTCCTGGTTTCTTTGCTCCAAACTATTTCACATGGAATCAAAACAATGCATAAAACAAAGTCTTACCTCCAATTTTCAGCATGGTGTCTCCTACCTGAATCTTGATGCCATAAAACAGGTTCAGGTTGTAGATCTCCAATTGTAACAGTCTGTGTACAAAGCACATAATTTTATTTTTCAAATACGTTACAGAATAAGTAGATGAAACACAAGGAGCAATGTTACTTTAAACAGACCAGTGCCTTTATGCGGCAAACGTTGAAATTGAAAACTAAAAAGGGAAAGGGACTTGAAAATTGGAGTAAATACGAAGCTACTAAATTTGATACCTTTTTTGGAAATTTAACTCCTTGTGGTGGTCGGGTAATGTGTTCATGTGCATCTGGGAGTCTATATATTGCACATCTGAGCAACAAGGGGCAGATAAGATAAATCATAGCAACTTTCACCGTAAATGGTGTCCTTACGAAATTATATCCAGTATCGAGAAACTTACATAACATGATTGTCCATGATATCTTCCATGCTTGCAATAGAAGACCTAAAGATAGGAGGGCAAGGTTCTCCACCACATAAGGATATGTAACCATTCATTCCACCACTGCATGTATTCCTAAATAACATCAGAAAATAGTCCGGCAAGATATTAAAATTTCAAATTTGAATGTGTGTATGTATATGAAAAAAAAAAAGTATACAAACTTGACAATTTCATGCATTTGAAAACTGCTGTGACTTTCTATAGCAGCATCTAGTGTGCTTGTCTTTGGGGAAAAAAATCATATCCAAGATACGGCAAGGCCCACTCTAATTACCATAATATATTAGTATGTTTTACCGTAACAATGTGCCATATCTAAGCATTTAAGTACCTAAAACATAGATAGTACTAATTCCAGTCTAGCACTGACACAAATGACAAAACGTCAGCTATGGGTATAACATGGACTTGAAAGTTAACATGAATTGGTACGATGGTTACTCCCTTTAACAACAAGCTTTTAAGGGTGGATTTTCCAAGTGCATGGCTGCTAATCAACTAGTTGTCAGTGTCTCAAAAAGGGCTAGCTATAAAGGTTTCTGATTGGTGAAGGGTTCTAACAAACAAGGAAATGGGTGAAATTACACTGAGTGTTGTTAGCGAAAGTCATCAACAAATAAACTCTTTGAGGTGGTGACCTGATCGGGATTGCGTATTTGCGGTGCCAGAGCCTCAAATCAAATATATGGGATGCTCGATAGATAGAGTATTAAAGTGTTTGGTTCTCTTCCCTTACTTTCTTACTTTTTAGGTGACTTTCAAGTGCTTGGATGCTTATCACAATCTTGCACATTATTTTGTTTCACTAAGTTAATTAATGTCTCAGACATGTGTATATCACGTTCAAGCTTAACTTCAAATTAAAAAGTAGGAGATCCCTAATGTACAATTCTGTATTACTTTTTTCTTAAATTACATATGCATACTCCATACCAATTCACAAGTCATATATTATGGCTTGTCATATCATAATCAAGAAAAGTTGCGACTCATGGCCATAAATAATGCTCAACAGATGTAACAAATCGACTGCTACGATCAGAAAGAAATTTGATTAAAACCTTATCATCCAAATATATTATTAGGAAATTGCAATGCGTCACTACCAACCTTTCTTTTGGATTGATTCTTTCCTTCACAACAGCCCGTTCACTGTCTGACATGTTTTTACACTTGTTGCCGAGTGTACTTATGCAGGCAGATAGAGGGTGACAAGAATTCACAAAGAGCAAGTCGAACATTATAGCATTCCTTCGCTTTTCCTCAGGCTTTTAATTTTTTTAATAGAAATTGAATATGGAGAAAAAATGTAAACTCAAATTAGTAAACATCATGGAGGGGGGAGAGTTGAGAACAGCAAATTGGACCAAATGTGAATTTAAATTCAGAGAACAGAGACATACTGTTAAAAAGTTTTCAATCTTTTGAACTTCTGCCAGAAGGCGCCCTTCATCAATAAAAGGCAACTTAGCAATACCCTGCAAAGAAGAAGGATGGTATTGTATGAGCTATGATGCAACCATGTCTAGAAAACACCGGAAAAAAAGGCAAGGGTAAATCAGGATTGGACCTGCCAAGCATAGCGTTTGCCATTCATGTCCACTTCAAAGTCTGAGACACAACACTGATATTAAACGGGGAACAATATTCATAATATAGTGGAACTTCTAAAACTTAAATTAATATCCCAATTTGTTAAAGACATACCAATTGGATAAAAATCAATAATTGGTGAGCTTGGATCCGTCATAAGTCTCCTATATGGCTCAGGAAGAGCATGAGAACTGCAGATATCATAGCTCCAATGTTAGACTAAGCGAATTTAGGAAGCTACAACTCCTTACAAAAATAAGTTGTGCAACAAGCAAACCTTGCAGCAGGAAAGACTCCTAAAAGCTGGTCAAATGGTTTGAATGGAGTACCCAGATTAAAGCTAATATCAAGTTCACCAAGGCCATTGAGATCAGACGCAAAGGGGGCATAGTGATAAGGATAAAACCTGTTGTAATAAAAATCTAATTAAAACTAATAAAATAAGTCATGCAATTCTTGTAGATCCAATCCGGAAACCGGATGAAGAAAACATATAAAATTCACAGGCACGCATGAATAACAAGTTGAGAGTCATGCTCAATCCAAATATTAGTCCATCCCTTGGAGAATGCAACGTCCATAGCCAGAATCACACCCACCACCTCGACATATAAAGCATTGAACACCAACATATGAAAAGAAATAACCCACAATGGAAGCATGTTGATCTCTAAAAGTACCCCCCCACAAAATATATGAATACAATATATACACTAGTAACGTTAAGTTTTCTAAAATCACAAGTTTGCAAAACAAAGCACTTTGTCCAACCACTGCTAACAACATCTCTAACATTCTTTCTACTAAACATTCCACCACTGGTTGAAATTTATTGAAAACTACTAAATCAAGACAACCTCATTAAATGAGAAGAGATTTACTAAAAATTTATCTAAATTTCAGTCAATAGAAAAGTGTTCAAAAGAATCTGCTGTTATCATTTCTCTTGACCAATTGTAGTTCGTAGACTAGGAATCTCAATTTTCCATTTAAAATCAGACATCACTATCTCTAAAAAGATGTGTGTGCTTGACATTTTAGACAAAAGTAGATGCTAAATTGGAAGCCAGGCAATACTTTACGGATCGGAATATTCCATATTTAGAACCAGGTAGATAAAATTGTTTAAAATCACACATCGACTAAAAATATTATACTATATAGTTGCAAACCTCACCTTAAGATCCTATTCTCCAAGATTGAGTTAGACTCAAAATCTACTTTCTAGGATAATATCCAAGCTTACCCAAATGAGATTTTGTTAGATCAATTGTGTCACCTACTATTGGAGCACTATTAGACAGCACATAAATATTTATTTCCATGCTCAAGATGTTTCGTCATTGATAAAGTGTATAGATCTCACATAAACGGGAGATATGATCAAATTATGGTATACAAGCCTCACCTGACTTAATAATTGCTTTCTACGAACAAAATAAAAGCCTCGTCCCTTCCCTAGAACCCATGTAGACATACAAAGAGCTAATATCCCCAACACTAATCCTAACAACATATACACCTACTTCAAAGTACTTTCTCAAGTTCTAAATAAATTCAATGATCACAGATTGCCATAAAATTTTAGCCTCTTCATTTCTAGTAAAACCATAACAGTCTATCCAGATAGACCATGGCCCCCTGTTACGAAGGTTTAAGTGAGGAGGAATAGATAAACGACAAGGGATCATTACCCTCGAATAGACCATAATCATGTCATAGTCGAACAAGTAATTAGTTGCAAAATAGGGTACAAAGAAAAGTAAATAGACTGAAAAGGAGACGAGGAATCAGAAATTGGAAGAGGCCACTGTTGGGGGAGCGCTAGTTTTTCAAGCAATAGTGTACTGTTTTCGTTTCGGTAGTCCTCTATTCTGCCACCACCCTGGTCTGGGTCAGGACAGAAGAGTTTCCAATGATTATATTCTATAATCCATCTGAACCAGTTTCTAACATAAAATCAAGAATAGGTCAGAGGGACTTCAAACACTGATACCTAGATTTCACCGAAAATATTAAAGCACTATGGTCAACAAACTGCAGCAGAACAGTGAAGAACAAGCCAGGAACAGGTTATTTGCAAGCATCACGCATTGCATAATTTTGGTGTCAACCAAATAAGAGTTAAAATTCAGCAATCAACACTCGGAGTTGGGTCATCAGATATTTGGTGAATGGGAGGAAAGAGAAATCACCTCTAGTGCCATATTAAAGGTAAAGGAAACCCAACATAATTTAAGATTCATACAGTTCTTCAGAAAGAACTAGAAAAGGAACTGACCAATTCCAAGAACAAACACCTTCATAATAATAGTGCATCACCCAACATAGGCCTTCAGTGTATTTCAAGACCTAAACAATAGACTGCAATAAGAAAACATTGACCTCCATATGAACCAAAATTAGTAACACTTCAATTCATTAACTTACAACATCTTTTCGTATAGCTTCAAGTTCCTCAGGAGTTTTAGCAGAAAACTTTTCCTCATAATACCTCTCTTTCCAGCCTGGTTCTCCCAATTTAATCTGTTGAAAACAGAAATATAAGATACAATGAAGTGAAATAATTTTAAAAGAAAAAGGAGAAAGAACTTTTTACAAACAAAAAATGTAGTATAAGAGTCACTATTGCAAGCTCTATAAATGGATGGGTGTCATACTTCTCAAAGGAAAGCCAGTAATAACCCAGGTACAAAAAGAATTTAGAACGTTTTGCACGTAATAAATCCCCCAAAAAAACTAGTTTGGCGCTATAAGCTAAGGATAGCGCAACTATGTGCTAAGAGGCCATAACTTTCACTTTTTATAGGTCACATGGCAACAACTCCAACCATTCTCTCCAGCATACATGAGTAATCGTTCCAAAAGAATCAACACTTTCAGATAAAAATCTACAAATGGATAATCCTTCTGAGGCATGCACTTTAAATTCGACGCTCGTTCTTTGAAAGTAAAGCATATGCAAATCCATAATTTAAAAAATTAATAAAGATCAAAGGCTCAGTTAATTTTCTTGAGTTTTATTTTATGTTTTTGATATATTGAAGGTTCAACAAGGACTCGACTGCAAAAAATTCTAAGAGGAAAAAACATGAATACTATATAATAACAGTGATAAAATTAATTCATTTCAGTTTGTTTTATCAGTTTAACTATTAAATATTTCCTTCCATTTATTTTCCTTAATAGAAAGTTAACTAATCAGCATCAGCATAAATAACAATCTGGGATGCTAACAAACTCCCAAAATTTCCTCAACCTAAATTATAGTTTATACAGTGTCAAACCAATTACACTAGCAAACAAAAGAGAATACCCACAACCACACAATGGTTGTCAAATTGGAATTCATATCATGAATTGAAAGATTTATTTTCAAAATCATGAATGGAACATTATGAGAGCTTCAGCAATTAAAATTTTAATATCCCAAAAAACTCAAAAGTTCCCCAACATTATACATTCTACATAGGGAAAACAAATAACAATTACCAACAACAAAGACTTATCAGCACAACCTACCAACCAAGATTGTCAAATTGGAATTCCTATTGCAGATTGAAAGATACATTTTCAAATCATCACTTGAAACGTTATAGTCAAACGTAATATTCATGATCAATACTAAAAAATGTCATAACAACTTTTTAACAGAAACATTATTAGTATTTTAAAGTGAAATAACGCTCTCCATAGCTAATAAAGTGAGAATAAACTTCAAAATAATGGAGAAAAGACTACAGGAGCATTTACTTGTACTATCGTTTCTAGTTTTCACTTTTTAGTGACAAAAATATCACCTTGCTTGTAATCTGTTTACTGTTTTCAAATATTTGTAAAGGAAACAAAGAAAACCAAAAAAGTTGTTCAGTGTTTTCTGAACTTTGCAAACAGAAAATAGTTTGGAAACAACATAAGAGTTTTGTAATTAGACAGTTAAAATAGAAAATTAAAACAGGAAACACCAACAGATAATCCAAACTCGGCTCCACAGCACATAAAAATGTTTAAAAAAAGAAAATATAATTTAAAAGGATATGAATAATACAATATTCACGCAATTCTAACTATCATGATCCCCACTAACACTAGGTGGATATAGGAAAATTACTGCAATGTAATTAAATCCTTAAGGTTTAATCAAATATTCACAGGCAGGAATATTTACATACTATTTGTTACTTAAAAATTCAAATAAAACCACCAGTGAAAGTGCATTGGAAAACTGAACTTACCTTGTCCTCGTCAGCATTTTTGGAGTTGAATACATCAGATTTCTCACGAAGTATCTCTTTCAATTTTGTTTTCAGTTCATCTTTATTATCAAGAACCTGAAAGGAAAAAGAATACTAAACTCAATCAGATAATAGAGGAGACAATCGGCTCATTGTAAAAGCCTTACAACTTAACAATGAAAAGATAATAAAGTGAATCTAATTCCTCGCCAGGCTCGTACCCAGTAAAAGGTTAGCCCATATATTAGTTCTAAAGAATGCCTCTCCTGAAGCAGGAAAACGTACTTCAATTTCAAGACTATTCTCAGCTTCAACAATAGCAGCAGCAACACTTGCTCCTGAAGATAACCTAGCAACTTTCTGAGGCCTCTCAAAGGCTTCTTTTCGGTCTTTTCTAACTGATGAACGAAAATTAGAATGCCTGGATTGTTGGAATGGTGAAGGAGTTGGAGCCGAAGCAAGACGAGAACCATGAAATTGTGAAACTGCTACTAAAGAGTCTGGTTGAAATTGAGGTTTAGCATCATCTCCTCTTCTTGCTTGTGCCTTTCCTCGCTTTATTTTCTCTGTTTGTCGCTGAAAGCAGAACAATAAATCACGAAGAAGAATCACTTCAGAACACACTTGAACATCTATAACTAAGAAGAAATAAAACATATAGGCTTATAAATGTTTAATATCTCTCACTCCTCAATATTATGACTAGAGTTCAGCAGTCATACTTCCTTAATTGTGTGACATATAGACAGAGGGTATAAGCACTAATTGATGATCTCTCTCTACCTCTATGCAGTCCTTGAAGGGGAAAGAAAGAGATGCAACTAAACAGACCTGGTGTAATTGAGCTCTTTTCTGGAATATTTTATCTTCATAAGATCCAATAGCCTGAATGAAGTGTTCCACCCTGCTCAAATTTATCTGAAAAAAGGCAGTGAAGAAAAGAGACAAATTATAAATAAACATAATTTAGATGTAAAGAGGCATAGCATATCAACACAAATCACCTAAGTTACCATCACATACCGTGCTTCCATTGGTTAAATAACCACCAAACTCCCTAAATTCTTTCTTGTATACTGCAATCAGCAAGTTAATTGCACCCTAGGTAAAAAAAGTCAAAATCCCAACAAATAGATCAGTTACACGTTCTCAACCAGCATATAAAACATTACACGTATGATTAGATGATACAAAACCTATATCATAACACCATAGTTACTGCCACACAACAAAATTTAAGAAATTAATATGGATGGTAAGGATTAGGACTTCTATATGCCTTAACATTAAGCCCATTCTTGAAAATTCTTACCCATTTCTTTGCACTAAAAATATTGCAATGAATTATGCTATGATTACTTTTGTCTTAATTGATCAACTCAAATAAAACAACTGAAGTTTGAACCACAGATTACATTTTCTAATGATTGTGTCAATAAACACATTGGAGAGGTCATATTGACATGATGGCACCCTTTGGCTTGCTTCATCCTAGACTACAAAATCCTGCATAACCACTCACACGCTTTGAATTAAGTTCAATTTCAGAGAAAGGAAAAAGGAGTTTGATATTTTATTAATGCTTCAACCCAAAGCAAAGCAATTCAGTCTTGTTCGACCAAAGAATTTAAGCTTTCTCGATAATTAGTTCCTTGTTATTTAGACAAAAGAAGAAGCCCCTCATTTCCAAAATTGACCCAAATTTTTAAAATTAGCAACCAAAGTCCAAATAGGGGGTAAAACAGCACCCATATATGTCCAGTTAGGCTAAGTCAAGGAAAAAAACTCGATAATTAATGCTTACAAAATAGATGACCAGTCCTGAAATTAGATTCAAACCATATATATAGAAAATAAGGGAGAGGGAGAGAGGTAACAAGAGATCTACAATGCCAAACCTCACGAATCTCTAGTGTAGGCATATGAGGTAGGAAATCATTGCCGACGAAGAAACACATGAAGATGAAATCATCAACAATGCATTCAAAATCAATCTTGAATGGAGGATTAGGTATCCTCATCTCATACTCCAGATATTCTCTCAGAGTCCAAATATTCAGGAACTGCAAAAGAAAAAAATATAATATATATATAGGAAGTGAGAATTAAGGGGTAAAGTAACAAAATTATGTTGTCATATTCAACAACTTTATGAATGTATGAATTTCAAATCAAACCCAGACCTGGAATGGTTTTTTGGCCACAACAGCCTCTCCTTTTTCATCAAATTCTCCTGCCTTCCTTTTTGCCTTTCCTTCACAGTTTGCCGCAAAATGACCCATCTGACCACAGAGGAAGCATTTGTCTTGTCCAGGAGTAAATACAATCTGCAAAAATACATTATTTACCAAGAATTCAATCACAAAATCTAATGGAAAGCCAAAATAATTGCATGAAATTTTATCAATCATTCTTCACCGTCAGCATCATGTATCTATTTAACTACTATAATAAGCTCTAATTCAGGGACAAAGAACAACTCATTGGACACAAACCTCTCTAAGGATTGAAAAATGAATTTCATGGGTAGCCAATGCCAACATAATCAAATCAGCATCCTGACATCAGAACACCAAATGGAAAGAATAAGTTAATTACATTCATGATAAATAAAGCAAAGAAGACACCAAGTGAAAGTAAAAAAGAAATTGGATTTTCTTTTTTGAATTAACTAAATCAAAGATGAATTTTGAAGAGTAACAAGTTGGAAGTAAGATATATACCAAACCATACAGGCAATGCCGTGTATTTGGATCGCAACCTTTAAGATTTCTCTGCAGACGGATATAGGAAATAATCTTATGCTCCCCTTCACCAGGAACATTTGCATCAGAGAGGATAACCTTCAGTCACACACAAACCATAATATTAGATTACATCCTTCTATTGAATAAGACACATTAGCCACAGTCACACAGTTTATATAAAATGAACTCTCTATACCTTAATATTTTTCCATCCAGGGTCATTGTTCAACCTAAGATGAATATAGTACTGAAGTGCAATTGACAAGACAGCCATAAATTCAGTTCCAGGAGTAATGACATTTGAATCAAAAGTCTGTGACTCTTCTTTAGGAGGAAGCTTTCTGCCCTCCTTCTCAAATTCTTCCCTTAATCTTGCTTCTTCAGCAGCCTAAACAAGAGAAAAGAAGGCAAATATGGGCAAAATTCATATCTAGCTTGTAAAACATTTCACCAGTATCGTGAGACACCAACAACATTAACCACAAACGAAGTAAAGAAAGCAAAAAACACTAGCAGTTTCCCCCCAGACAGTTTCAACAGAACTTATATTTTACGACAACACTATCTCCCACTTCAATAAAGTTTTACCAGTATATGTAAGCCACAAAAATTTAAACAAAAAAAGTGTATAGATAAATGGATAAATACTCAAGCCCAAGGCCAGAGCATTCACCATCTGCAATGTCTATCAGTAATCAGACAACCCTAAAGTTCAAGCATTTATTTACCAACCAACAAGCATTGCATGACATTGATTCAACTAAATTGTTGATAACAACAAAAGAGTGCAAACAATGTTTCAATTGTAGATCGTGGAAAAAGGCAGAGAACAAATAATCTGCCATATCATATAGCAGGTCACAAGATGGTTGAAATATAAAGTTTTACGCAAACAAAAATACAACACATAAAATTTGGCATTATAGATTAACTCAAAAGTTCAATTTGCTGAAGACTTGTCAGAGATGACAAGAGGATGCACGCCACATGCCACAACCACAACAATGATGGTAGTCATAGTAGCGGACGGAGATGCAATCGGCTATTTAACAACAGAGTGTGTAAGTTCATACAAAGTCCACAACAATTGCAAGATAGAGATGTAAAATTCAAGCACGCACCACCAAATGAGTGTTAAAAAATATATGCAAAAAACATACCGCATCAGCAGCATCTTTCGCAGACCTAAACCTCCTAGACCGTTGCTGGTTCATTTTCGCCCTCGGCGCAACACCGTCTACGAGTCGAACCAAACAAAAACAAATAAGCCTCACCGTAACCAAGGTAGCGCAATTACAAAACACAAAAATCACAAGAAACAGACACACACCAATAGCCATGTAGAGCAGCTTCCGAGGCCGCACAATGACGAATAACCTGTCAATGTAGTCGAACATACACTCAAACACCTCATCAAACGACGTCGGAGAGGGCTGCATACAAACAAACAAAGCGTAATCGTACACGTTCACATTCTTGAAATTCAAGCAATGATAAATAGATTAATTACTTAAGTTTTGAAGAGAAAATAGCGAGATTGAGAAATGTTACCCTATCCTCGGGGTGAAAGCACGGATGAATGATGCCGTTCATATCGAGGTAAAGATTATCGTATTCGATGTTGTTAGGATTCTTCTCACTCGTATCGACCGGGATCTTAACGCCGTCAATGACGACCGACTCCTCTTCAATTGCGTCCACAACCACCATCGGATATTTCTCCGCCAGCCATCGATAGAAGGCAGGGACACCCATCGTTCAGTCGCGAACTCAGATTCAGTTCGCCGAAACCGAAAACCCTTTTTATCCAATCCAAACTCACTACTCTCTCTAGTCTAAACGGAGAAGAAGAATATGCGAAATAGGCCAACTTTGATTCCAGAGCGCGGGCGCTGCTCCTTCTTGTTGAGCTACTACACTCTCTCGCGCGTGTTGGATTGCTAGGGCAAAGAATCCGACCGTATGAATGGACGATAATACCCTTTCCAAAATTCGTTATGTGTTAATGATTTTGACGATATTTTGAGAGGGGAAATTTATTTTTTGACAAATTTTTACTATGCTTTCTTGGACGAAACAAAATTTAGTGTGGTTTGAAAAAAAAGAAGAAAAAAGTTTGATAAAATATCATAGTTCTATTTTGAGTGATTTTTAGTCTTTCTGGAGGTCGGCGAGCTTTTATTGCGTCGAACCCTCGTTTTGCCATGTTAGAAAACAAAATAACATCATTGTTGTTTTATTTATTAATAAATATTAATTCCTTTCGTTCATTTTTTTTTCCATGTTAAAATACAAAATAATATTTTATTTCTTAATAAAATATAAATTATTTTTCTTCTATATTTTTAATGTTTTTATTGTAATTTCGTATTGTTTTCAACAAAACATAATAGTTTACTTGAACACTACAAAATTAAAGTACATCATAATTGACATTTGATCGAGGTGATAACAAAAAAAAAATATTAAAAAAATCAGAAAAAAAAAAAAAAAAATAAAATA